>Ga0208016_100037_pt1 | contig 105347 bp, 113 predicted proteins | sample 28_taG_FD_184102 | JGI IMG/M metagenome (GOLD analysis project Ga0208016, IMG submission 184102) | Marine viral communities from Cariaco Basin, Caribbean Sea - 28_WHOI_OMZ (SPAdes) (version 2) | ecosystem: Environmental > Aquatic > Marine > Oceanic | place: Caribbean Sea: Cariaco Basin...
CTACCGCCCCATCCTATTCCGAATGCCCCAGTCTCTCCTGAGCGTCCCCAACCGCGCCTCAGCGCCGCCGGTGAAGGGGGTTCTATGCCCAACAACAAATACCCGCAACCCAAAAATCAGTGAAAATGAAAGAAAATGCGGAAATCCCATCAATACATTGATTTAAAATACTTTTCCATGAACCCCAAGTCAAGAAACCGACCAGATCATTCGGAAACGAAGACCCGGCGGGCCCGGGCGTGGGATACTCCCAACGAGTCGACATTCTGCCCGCATCAAGATGTTGAGGTTCGTCCGCGAAGAGCTACAAGGCAGCGATGGGACGTGCAGAAGCCGACGGTGAGCAGACAGGAATCAGTTCATGCCAAACTGCCCACACAAGTTCTGGCCGCCAATCTCCCCTCCCCTCTCGGTCAAAGATCTATCTCGACGATGCCGTTCTTCTGGGCGGCGCGGGATTGGCAGAGAACGATGGACTGTTGTCTTTGCGATTTGGAGAGAACAAAGTCGCGGTGCTCCACCTCGCCGGAGATCAGACCGCATTTGCATACGCCGCAGATGCCATCCGCGCATTTGACGTCGATATGGATCCCGTGATCGGCAAGCACCTCTGTTGCAGATCTGTCGGCGGGTACTTCAATCTCCTGTCCACTCCGGCGCAGCTTCAGCACAAACGGGTGGTTTTCATACTGGGGCACCTCGGGCACCGAGAAATACTCCAGATGCCGCGCGTCTTCGGGGAAGCCCTGCCGCTCCGCCGCGGCCATAACCGCTGTCATATAGCGATCCGGGCCGCAGGTGTAGACATGCCAGCCACTGCGGTACCCCGACAGCACCTTGTCCAGATCGGCGCGCGCTCCCTCTGTGGACACATGGAGATGGAGTTGGTCAGCCCAAGGCGCGGTCTCGAGGTCCTTAAGATAGCCCGCATCCGCCCGGTCCGTGACAGAGTAGTGCAACTCGAAGGGTTTTCCGAGCGCATGCAGACGATGAGCCATGGCGATCATCGGCGTGATGCCAATACCTCCGCCCATGAGAAAGCTTTTCTCGGCGCTCTCATCGAGAGGGAAGTGATTGATGGGTCGGGAGAGGAAGACCCGGCGACCTTCGGTAAAGATACGGTGCAAAAGCTTTGAACCGCCCCGCCCTTCGTCTTCGCGCAAGACGCCGATCTGATACCGGGAGCGGTCCGCCGGATCCCCGGACATGGAGTACTGGCGCAGGAATTCAGGCGCGACCACGATATCCAGATGGGCACCGGCAGTCCATTCGGGCAGATCACCGCCATCCACTGCGGTAAACTCATACTTTGTCACATTCGGGCTCATCTGCTCGGCCTTTGACACCACCACCTGAAGCACGGGGCTATCGGTATCATTCGAGTATGTGTGATCCCATGGGCCGGTCTCACCGCGGGCCCGGCGGGCCTGATATTCTTCAGCGGTAATCATCGCCTGATAGGCTTCGATCCCGGCCTCCCGGTCCATAGGAAAAGGATAAGGCCAGGGATGCGGGGCAAGGTTGGCCGGATAGACTGCCAGGGTCTGATCCTCGTAGCGCAGATCCAGATCCTTTTGCAGGGCACGCGCATTGACCGGGTTGCGCGTGGGCCGGTAGCCGCCATCGTCTTCCAATTCCAGATCCCACCACCATTTCTTGGCCGGGTTCATCTCGCCGTTGCCCAGCGCATCGTCCAGCTTGGCCAGCACAGGCGCCGCCTTCGGGATGTTCATCGCCGCCCAGCGGAAGGGGCGCTCGGCAAAGATCCCTTCCAGATTCCATGGGCAGGTCTTCATGCAGCGCCCGCACATCGCTCCCCCCGGCGTGGTGATCCGGTAGGTGGTACATTTCTGGCTGTCGCTTTTCCAAATCTCATAGCCGTTGAACATCAACTTTGGGCCAGCGGTGATCGCCCCGGATGGGCATTCGCGCGCGCATTTGTTGCAAGCCTCGCAAAAGCTCTGCAGGCCGAAATCGATCGGCTTGTCATGGGCCAGCGGCATATCCGTGGTCACCACACCGGATTTGAGACGCGGACCAAGGAAGGGATTGAGAATCACCTCGCCTATGCGGCTGACCTCGCCAAGGCCGGACAGCAGCAGCAAGGGCGGCTGCAAGACTTCGCCATCCATCACCGTATGGGCCTTGGCCTTGTAGCCGAGGTTGCGGATCTGGCGCGCGATGACGCCGCCCAGTAGCGAAAACCTGAGATAGGCACGCATCGACTGGGCCACCGCGATCCAGTCATCGCCCGAAGTGCCCTCGGTGGTGTCAAATCCCTGATCGACGATCATGCTGATCGCGTGGGGCTGATCCGGAACAATCGGCGCGCCGGTGGCATCATGGCTATACCAGGTCCAGTCCGGGCAACGGCTGATCCCGACCGCATCGATCCCCAGCCAGTAGCTGGCCGCCTTTACGTTGTCGGCATTGCGGGTGGCATCGGTCGGACGCTCTCCTTCTGCAGGCTCCCCATCCTGTAGGAGTACAAAGGCTCCGAGCATGCGCCGCTGCGCCATGGAGGGCGCCGCCTTGCGAACGTAAAATCCGCCGGTGGAGGCTTTCTGATTGCCTTTGCCCATGTCGCCAAACTGGCTGCGAGCGAACATGTCCGTACGCTTGGGCACCCGCGCGACACGCGCCTCGTCAATATAGGTGGTCGGCGTGTCGACGCGCTTGAGCGTCTCGAAAGGGTGCGGCCCATCCTTGAAGCTGCGTTTTGCAAAGGGATCACCGTTCAGAGCCGAGCGCTCGGACCCAATACCAAGCCACCATTTCATCCCCTTGGTGGCGGCGCCAGGCTGGCTGCCCAGTGCAACAAGCGGTCGATCCATCGCAAGATCAAAATCTGTCGTCACCGCCGCCAGACCAAAGCGCTCTCCGAGATAGGGGGCACACAAGATGCCACCTTCAACCGTGGCCAGCCCTGCGGCCACCGCAAGCTTGTTGAGATCCACATCCGAAGACGTGCCCGTATGCGCCTTGGCATCCCAACCCAAGAGCCGGATGTAGTTGGCCAGCACCACGGCGCTTTCACTGGCGCGCAGACAGGCCCGGTGGTGTTCAGCATCCTGAAGCCAGTCACAGCCAGCCTCCCCCGCATGTGGATCGCGCGGCATTTCATATAGGAACACGATCGCCCGGGAATGCTCCCCAATACCGCTGGGAGGTGCTTCCATCGCGTCGCGCAGGTCCGCCATGATCATGTCGATACCGGAGGCGAGCGTCTTGGTCTGCTGTGTCTTCAGCTTATGGGCAAGCCGGTCGATCCCCGGGTTGCGATAGGGCTGCTCCAGCCTTGCCTCATTCGGGACTGGACCGATCCCCACCATCGAAGCATCCGTAAAATACCCAAAGGCTTTGAGATGGTCCGCGCGTTCCTTTGGGTCTTCGGGGCATTCGCCGCGTGATTTGTTGACCAGACCATCACGGATCGCATCCATCATCGCCTGATAGTCGCCCATCGCGTTGACGATCGAAGACGGAAGTTCTGGGCGCGAGAAATCGAGCGGCTGAAACGGCGGGACCAGATCAAGGTCGGGCCGCTTTCCAGACACAACACGCCGCAGTCGTTCAAGCGGGAAAGGGCCAAGGTGGACAGCCCTGTCGCGCGTGGAAAAGAAACGGATTGTCATCTCAATCTGGCCCCGCTGTGTTTATCGCACCCCTGCTATAGCCGACTCGTCCAACCGCGCATAGGAGCCAACATCCAATCTTAACAAGAAACACCTTAACTATATGTTTTTTATACATACAATATGAAGGTAGCAGAAAGTTCATTCCTGCTGCCGCCGTCATCCAGGCTGACGGGGCCTGCTTCTTAGCCCCGCCGCCCCTCGAACCGGCACACGTCTATCCCGCTTTCGGTCAGGCTCTGACGCACGCTGCGGGCCAGCTCAACGGCAGTTGGCGTGTCGCCATGCAGGCAAATCGTATCAATCGAGGTGGGTATGCGCTTGCCGCTTTCAGTGATGATCGCGCCCGCCTTGACCATCTCGACGATGCGCGGCCCCGCAAGGTCCGGATCATGGATCACCGCGCCGGGCTGACTGCGGTCCACAAGGGTGCCATCGTCATTGTAGGCGCGGTCTGCAAAAATCTCGCCGCACCAGTTGCAGCCAAGATCCCGCACCACCTGCTCCATCGCCGTGGCGGCTAAAACCATCACGATGATGTCGGGATCCACGTCGAGCGCCGCCTGATAGCAGGCGCGGGCCATACCGTAATCGGTGCAGGCCATATTCGACAGAGCGCCGTGCAATTTCAGGTGCCGGACCTCAGCGCCCAGCGCGGCCGCCATGCCGCGCGCCGCGCCCAGCTGGTAGCGAACCATGTTTGCCAGCGAGTCATGCGAAATATGCATCCGGCGGCGGCCAAAGCCCTGCAAATCGGGAAAGCCCGGATGTGCACCGATCCCCACCCCATTGTCACGCGCCCGTGCCATAGTCTGCGCCATGACATCCGGGTCGCCGGCATGAAAGCCGCAGGCGATATTGGCCGAAGAGACAACATCCAGCAATGCGCCGTCATCGCCCATGTTCCAAGGCCCAAAGCTTTCTCCCATATCGGCATTCAGGTCGACGGTTTTGCTCATTTCACTTCTCCAGTGCCAAAGGGGTCGGCCGTTGCAGAGACCGCACCGCTGATCAGTTGGTAGGACAGTAGGTCCTGTATCGCCCCGGGATCGCGCAGCAAAGGCCGACAGGCGCCCGGCAAAGCGCGCAGGTCCTTTTCATGTTTGGCCTGCAGGCGCAGCCCGTCCTCCAGCGACACCCAGCGGAACCGGAAAGGCGCACCCGCCTGTGCCTGCGCGACCTTCGGCAGATCGCAAGGCAAGACTGTGCCGATTCTCGGGTAGCCGCCAGTGGTCTGCGCCTCACGAAGCAACACGAAGGGTTTTCCGTCCCCCGTCATCTGGACATCCCCGGGTACGATGATCTCAGACAGGATATTAAGCTGACCGTCAGCGGCAAACCCCTCACTGTCTGAGAGCATCTCAACCCCCATCCGGTTGGCACGCGTTCCGCGCCGAAACGCTGTCTCTGCGAACCTGGCACGCACGTCGGGCGAGAACAGTTCGCTTTGGAAGCTTTCCACGATCCTCACGTCGCCGCCCTGAAATCTGTCTTGCACCGGAAGCGTCAAACCGGTTTCGGCCCCGCTATCCTGTCCTGCGACAAGAACATCTCCAGCAACAGTCGCTTTGCCCAAGCCAGCCGCCAAATGGGTCGCCCGAGCGCCAAGAACAGAAGGGACATCAATACCGCCGCCAAGGTGGAGGTATCCGTAGACACCTCGCCGGGCCGGACCGATTTCCAGCCTTTGTCCAGCCTCAATCCGGTAACTCGCATTCCAGATCAGCGCAGCCCCATCCAGGGTGGCCGACATGGGCGCCCCGGTCAACGCTATGCGCAAGGCACCGGTTGCTTCAAAGGAGCCCCCCATTCCGGCCATCTCCAGCGCTGCAAACCCCGGGTCTTGCTGCAACAGAGCTGCGCCCTCCGCCAGAGCCAGCGGATCTGCGGCCCCGCCGCGCGGCACCCCCTGATCCAACAGGCCGGGTCGGCCAAGGTCCTGAACACTGGCTGCGGGTCCAATCTTGAGAACCTTGACGCCACTCATGCCGAAATCTCCTCGCACGTGGCGCCTCCCATGATGGCATCATCTTCTCGCAGCTTCAGAAAATCGGTCCGTGAGACCGGCTCGAACTGCAGTTCGTCCCCTGCCCGCAACGCGAACGGCGTTTCAGCCTCCGGCCGGAACAGCATGAAACCCGTCTGCCCCACGTGCCGCCAACCGGTTGGCGTAGAAGAAGAAAAAAGAACGAATTGCCGAATTGCCAACACAAGAGCGCCGCGGGGGACCATCGGCGTCAGTTCGGTCTGGCGAGGCAGATCCCACTCTGGACCAAGCTGCCCGAGGTAGGGTTGCCCCGGCGCAAAACCGATGGTCAGAACCCGCACCCGTGAGGAACCGAGGCACTCGATGGCCTGCGCCTCGGTCAAACCGGCGGCATCGGCGGCCTCGGGCAGCTGCGGAGCAAGATCGGTGCCATAGACCGTCGGAACACGCCAGAACCGGCGCCCAGGCGGCAGGGGTTCGCGGTACCAGTCGCGCGCCTCAACCTGTTCCTTCAGACGCGCAGCCAAGCGGGCGTGGTCCAGATCATGCGGGTCGAACCGAATGTAAACGGAGGCCAAAGAGGTCGAGGTTTCAAGGACACCGGCCCAGTCCAGCTCTTCCAGGCGCTGTCGAAAGGAGAGTGTCGCCCGATTCGAAGCCTCATCCAAAGCATCGGCAAAGGTGACGATCATACCCGTCAGGCCCACCGTCCGGATCGTGGGAAAACCTGAAACTGCTTGCGAATTCATCCGTGCCCCCGTTTTGCGCGACAGCGTTGCGGCGCAGCGCAGGAGTGTCAACACGCCAGTTGCGCCCCGTCACAGATGCGTGGGTGAAGGGCTCTGTTCTTTGACTCTTTGACCGGCTTTTTTCGCGACCGCAAAACAAAAGCGGCCGCCACTTTAGACGTGGCGAGCCACTTTATAGGTATGCGTCTGCAAAGGGCACCGATCCTGGTGCCTGCCTGATCGCCCGTTAGAAGTCTTCCCAGCGCACAGCTTCTGCCTGCAGGGCTGCGTTGCCTGCGGTGCTTGCTGCAGCCCTTGGGGCATGACCGGTTTTTTTCGCGATCGAGTTGGATGAGGCCGAGGTCTTTGTCTCCGCCCCGATATCGGGCCGGGTCTTGAAGGCCTGTACCTCCTGAGACAGCTGCGATGCGTCATTGGACAAGATCTGAGTCGATGCTGTTGTTTGCTCAACCATGGCCGCATTCTGTTGCGTCACCTGATCAAGCTGTGAAACGCCTGCGCTTATCTCCACAAGTGTGGTCGACTGTTCGGATGCGCCGACGGCAATCTCTGAAATATGGCCGGAAATGGTGCCAACCGCATCGACGATACGCTTCAACTCCTCACCGCTGCGCCCGACCAGGTCCACACCCGTTCCAACGTTCTCCTTACTTTCATCGATCAGGTCTTTGATCTCACCCGCTGCGATTGCTGACCGTTGCGCCAAGGCGCGAACTTCGGCAGCAACAACCGCAAAGCCGCGCCCGGCATCCCCGGCCCGGGCGGCCTCGACACCGGCGTTCAGCGCAAGGAGATTGGTCTGAAAAGCGATGTCATCAATCACGGTGATGATCTTCGCGATCTTCTCGGATGAGGATTCGATCGCGGACATGGCGCTGATGGCATCGGAGACCACGCGCTCGCTCTGCACGGCGACAGACTGGGTGTTTCCAACGATCTCTTCAACCTTGTGTGCGCCGGCCGCTGCAGCGCGCACGGTCGAGGTCAACTGCTCCAGCGCGGCGGCCGTCTGCTCCAGCGTGGCGGCCTGGCTTTCGGTGCGATGTGACAGATCGGTAGAAGACTGACTGATTTCCGATGCGGTCTGCGTGACGGCAAAGGAGACATTCTTGACCGTATTCACGGCCTTTTCGAGCTGTTCCATCGACCGGTTGTAAGCCTTGGCGATCACACCGATGTCTTCGGCGTTGCGGATCACCACTCGCTGGCGCAGGTCACCTTCGCTGAGAGCCTGCAAACCTGCGGCAACTTCTTGCAGGGCGCGCCGCCGTTCAGTGACATCCGTTGCAACCTTGATCACTTTTTCCGTTTTGCCATCGGGACCGGGCACCGCTGCATAGGTCGCCTGAATCCAGACAACAGAACCGTTTTTCGTAAGGCGAGGGTACTGATCCGACAAGGTCCGGCCTGCGCGCAGCGCCGTCCAGAACTGCGCATAGTCACCGCTGCTGGCGAACTTTGGATCGACGAACATGGAGTGGTTCTTTCCAACAATTTCATTAAGCTGGTAGCCCATCAGCGACAGGAAGTTCTCATTCGCCGTGATGATGGTCCCGTCAGCTTCGAACTGAATCGTGGCCTGCGTCCGCTCGATCATGTCCGCGATGACACGATCCATGTCAGCTCTTTCGGGCGCCGCCCGCGTCTTACCTTTAAAAAACACTCGAAGGCTCCGCGATGAGTTCACTCTTGAAGCACGACCCTACCGACAAATGGCTATCCAAACTTTAACGTTTCGGAAAAATCCCCTTCCTGCGAAATCGACGTCTGTTCAATAACATAATTGCATCTCACCCGAGATGTGCCACGAGAATGGCTCGTTCGTGCGCGTCTATGTATTGGGGGTCCTGCGATGAGCGGCACATCGATTCGCAATTCCGGCGGGGCAAAGGGCCAGAATCCCCGCATGCCGATGCGGGGCATGACCACCGGCCCTAGCTGCAGCAGAGGCGCTAGCCGCAGGTCGAAGCGCGCTGAGTACAGAAGGAAGATTTCGCGAACGTCCGGCCTAGCCATGGTCTGAAACGGAGAGCAGTGGCGGACCGAGGAGGATTCGAACCCCCGACCCCTTGATTCGTAGTCAAGTACTCTATCCAGCTGAGCTATCGGTCCACTGCTGCGGGATCAAGGCTCCCGGCAAGGAAGGACAAACCGCCCTCCATTTGGCCTGTTCCAAACAGCCGCAAACGGCGGTTTGGGTAGTGGCGGACCGAGGAGGATTCGAACCCCCGACCCCTTGATTCGTAGTCAAGTACTCTATCCAGCTGAGCTATCGGTCCACTGGAGGCGGGGTTTAATCCTAGCAGATGACCGGCGCAACCCCAAAAAAGAATTTAGTTGGAGTGGAGGACACCGCGCCCTTGCCCCGACTAAAACGCACCGTCTCCCTTTGGCAGGCAAATCTCGAAAACCGTCCCGTCTGGCCCCGTGTGGCGCAAGTAGACCCCGCCACCGTGACCGCGTGCCAATTCCTGGGCAATGGCCAAACCCAAACCGCTGCCGCCCTTGCGGGCACCACCTTGGAACGGTGTGAAGAGCTTTTCCTGCGCCTTTTGGGGCAAACCCGGTCCGGTGTCTTCGATGCGGATCAACCAGGTTTCCACCTCATCCTGTGCAGAGATGGTGATCCGGCCCGGCTTCCCGGTCGCCGCAATGGCCTGCCGGGCATTGCGCACAAGGTTCATCACGATACGGAACAACTGCTCCTGATCTGCCCGCACAACCAGATCGGGCGGCACATCGGCATGGATGTCGATCTCGGTTCCCGTTGCCGCCAGAGATTCGCTTTCGGCCACATCGCCGGCAATCTCGCGCAGGGGGACTTGAGTGAACGTGGGCGCGGGTTCTTCTGCGCGGCCGAAAGCCAGGGTCCCTTCGCACAAGGACACGGCGCGAGTGATCGAATTCACCAGCTTGGGCGCCAGCCTGCGCACAAGTGGGTCCTCACTGGTTTCGATCCGGTCGGTGAAGAGCTGCGCGGAGGTCAGGATATTGCGCAGATCATGGCTGACCTTGGCGACGGCTCCGCCCAACTGGGCCAGCCGCTCTTTCTGTTTCAGCGCCTGGGTCAGTTCGGTCTGCAGCTTCATCAGCGCCTCTTCGGCTTCACGCAGCTCCGTCACGCCGGCGTTGGGCTGGATGATGCCGCGCGCATCCTCGGGCGCTGCCGCATAGCGCTGCATATAACCCACCACACCCTTGATCGGACGCACCAGAAACACCCGCACGGCCATGAACAGCAAGAGCGCGGTAAAGACCGAGATCACCGCCGAGAGCACGAGGATACGCACGCCATAGTCGATCATGGCCGCGCGCAAGGGGGCCGTTTCCATAGTGATCTCGATCAGTAGCCCCGCATCCCGTACCGGTGCGCCAATGACCCGGATGATCCGGTTGCCCGGCGTCACCATCCGTTTCATCGCATCACCAATCAGGGTAAAGGGCCCGGTCATCCGCAGATCGAACGTGCCTTCAATAGGCTGTGGGATCGGAGAGGACAGAACCAGCTGCCGCATCTCATCCCGGCGCAGGACCACGTTGAACACGCCGGCATTCTCCAGAAGCTCTGCTTCCAGCTCACTGTCCAGCATATCGTCAGCCAGCAATGCAAGCGATGCGATCTGCGCCCGCTCCAGTCGGTCGGACAGGTAGTCGAGTCGGAACCTTGAGACCGAGGGCACAAAGATCAGCACTTCGGCCAGCATCACAAAGACCGTGGTCAGAACCAGGAATCTGCCCGACAGCGTATTCAGCATTGCGCCCCTTTCGGCCTAGGGGATCCAGCGTTGAACAAACCGGACCACGCGTTCAACCTTGGGATTATCAAATAGGCGCGGAGAGAAATAGGCTCCCGCTGCGCGTTTGTTTACCTCTCCGATCGTCGGATAGGGAGAGACCATGGCCGCAACCTGGCTCATCTTCATCTTGTTCGCCAGAACCAGAGACCAAAGATTGATCAGCTCTCCAGCCTGATGGCCCACGATGGTCACGCCCACGGGGCGCCCCTTGACCACCATCACCTTGATAAACCCCTTCGCCTTTCGCTCGGCCAGGGCGCGGTCGTTGTGGCTGTAATCGAACCGCGCGATCTCAAGCCTCTCCCCATGTTGCTCTCGCGCCTCGGCCTCGGTCAGGCCGACCTGTGCCAGTTCCGGGTCAGTGTAGGTCGCACGGGGGATATGCGCAGTCCTTGCCTTTGACGGCAGACCAAAGAGGCTGGAGCGGATGATCACCCCGGCGTGGTATCCGGCCACATGAGTGAATTGCAGCCCGCCCGCGACATCTCCGATGGCATAGACCCGGCGATTTGTGGTGCGCAGGCTGGCGTCGACCTTGATCCCGGTCTTTGTCTGTTCAATGCCTGCGGCCTCAAGGTTCAGCCGCTCGGTATTCGCCTTGCGCCCCACCGCCACCAACAAATGCGTACCAGTGAAGAGACGGCCATCCTTTGCCTCGACTTCGATCGCGCCCGCCTTCCCCCGGATCTCAGCGGCGAGGGCCTGTTCTGCAATTTCGACGCCCTCACTGCGCAGCTGATCCAGCACCACCTCGGCGGCCTCTGGATCATCGCGGCCCAAAGCCGTACCACCCTCGATGACCGTAACCTTGCAGCCAAGGCGGACGTGGGCCTGCGCCATCTCCATGCCGATAGGGCCTCCACCGATGATCAGCAGATGATCCGGGCGCTCGTGCAAATCGAACAGGGTCTCATTTGTTTCGTAAGGAACCTGATCCAACCCGGGAATCGGCGGCACCAGCGGGGAAGAGCCAGTCGCGATCACGACCCGCCGTGCCTTGATCACGTAGTCGCCCGCCTCCACCTCACGCGGGGTAATGAAGCGGCCGAACTCCCGGATCACCCGCACGCCAAAGCCTTCAAAGCGCTCCTGGCTGTCCACGGGGGCAATGGTTTCGATCACGTCGCGCACATGATCCTTTGCCGCAGCGTAGTCCACCTGCGGCACTTGGTCGGCAACACCCAAAGCGCTGGAATGGGCCTGACCATAGGCGGCCTTGGCGCTGGCTAGCAGCGCCTTAGAGGGAACGCAGCCGTAGTTCAGGCAGTCGCCGCCCATTTTATGCCCTTCCAGCAGCACGACATCCGCGCCCATCTGGCTTGCCCCGGCCGCGACCGACAGACCACCAGAGCCCGCCCCAATCACCAACAAATCACATGTGATACTGGGCATGATCAGGCCTCCGGCGTGTTGCCGGGCGGTTTGCCGCGCAGAGATTTCACAATGATTGGCATGGCGGCCAGAACGCAGAGCCCCAGAATCGGACCGATGATATGTGGCTCCCACAAGAGCGACAGGTCAGGGTCCTCCCCCCTGTCGAACACGGCACCAACGCCAACCCCGATCCAGGTAAAGACGATGGCACCGGGGATGATGCCCAGCGCAGTGGTCCACAGAAAGTTGCCGAACTTCACGCCCACCATGGCCGGCAGAAGATTCGCCACAAAGAACGGCACCGCAGGCACCAGCCGCAACAGCAAGAGCACCTCGATCTCGTTCTGGCGCAACGCATGTTTCAGCATCTGCACCCGTCCTTCGGCCGCCTCGAACCGGGCGGACAGCATCTCGCCCAAGCCCCAGCGCGCCGCCAGGAAAATACCGGCAGCGCCAATCGTGGCCGACACCACATTCAAGGCAGTCCCCATGGCGAGACCGAACAGGAATCCCCCGGTTACCGAGGCCACCGCCGCACCGGGAAGTGAAAAGACGACCATCACGATGTAGATGGCCGCAAAGGCGGCAGCCAGTCCGAGGTAGTTCTGATCCCGAAAGCCCAAGAGCGCCTCGCGATTGTCGCGAAGGGTATCAAAGGTCAGATAGTCATTGAGTGTGACCGCACCGATGATTGCGACGATGGCAACGAAAATCAGTGGCAAATGCCGGGCCAGCCCCTTCTTTTGCGGGCTTGGTTTGGAATCGGTTCCGTTGCTCATGTCTCTCTGCCTCGCTTGTGTCGCCCTGCGTCCTAAGGCCAATATGGCCCCTGTGCACGCCCGCGGCATAGCAGTTCACGGGCGCTTGATCACCGGACATAGTATTTGTGAGAATTTCCGCCACCCGGGTGGCCCTCTGTAATATTTGCCCCGTTCAAAGGCTCCATAGCGGATGCCGCCGCAGTTTTTTGACATAAATGCTGCCCTCGGGCGCGAAAAGCCGCGAAAAACCCAGCCAATGGGTTTGACTTGGCGTCCGATCCCTCCTAAAGACCGGGCTTCGAGATTACACCCGGCAGGCGATTCCGCGCCGCGCCCGATGACATAATGTGGAGACCGGAGCGATGAAACGCACCTATCAGCCTTCGAACCTGGTTCGCAAACGCCGCCACGGCTTCCGTGCGCGCATGGCCACCAAGGCAGGCCGCAAGATCCTGAACGCACGCCGCGCACGTGGCCGCAAAGAGCTGAGCGCATAAGTTCGCGCTACGCTGCACGCGTTGACGGAATGACACCGCCGAAGGCTCCCAAGGACGGCTCTGCCGACACGAGGGATACGCCTTCGGCGGTTTCCGTTTGTCTGGATGATGCCAAACCACTGACCAACATTGAAGTCATCACCAAACGCCGTGATTTTCTTGCGGCAGCGCGCGCGCGCCGTCAGGGCAGCAAGGGCATGATGGTTCAGGGGCGTAACCGCCGTGATGATGGCGGGATTCGCGTCGGCTTTACCTGCTCCAAGAAAGTCGGCAATGCGGTTGCCCGCAACCGCGCCAAGCGCCGACTGCGTGAAGTGGCCCGGATGGTGCTGCCCGCATATGGCCGTGCCGGTTGGGACTATGTATTGATCGGGCGTGCGCAGGACACGGCCCAGCGCCCCTTCGAAGAGTTGAAGCGGGATCTTATATACGCCCTCAGGAAAATTCACGGCTGATCTGGCCGCGGGGCTTTCATGCAAGGTCATCGGGGCCTATCTAGAGCGCATGTCACCCTTTGCCCGTCTCATAGCGTTGCCCGTGCACGCCTATCGGCTGATCTTCAGCCCATGGGTCGGTTTTAACTGCCGGTATCAGCCCACCTGCTCTGCCTATGCGCTTGAGGCTCTGGAAAAGCACGGAGCGATAAAGGGTACCTGGCTTGCAGCGCGGCGGATCGGGCGCTGCCACCCGTTTGGCGGGGATGGCTACGACCCGGTTCCGGACAAGAACGCCCGCCCCCCCGCACCACCGGACAACTGATTGGCTATTTCTTCTCGAAGAAAATGGTCACCTCGCCCAGCGTCACGCCAAAGCGGCTCATGTAGGCCTTGTTGAGAAGGCGTCCGTCTTCCAGGAGCCACATCCAGTCATCAAACCTGACCCGCATCGTGTCACCATCCGGCATCGGCAGATCGATGGTGTAGCGCCAGTTGAAAGTATCGCCACTCTCTTCGCCCGTTGCGACGCCCTGAACGCCCTCGGCGGTGCCCTGCCAGCTCTCCTCGCCTGTTTTTGTCAGCGACCAGATTCGCTGTTCCGTGCCGCCATCGGCATATTGGAAATCTTCTACCAGGGTCAGCGTGTTGCCATCCCAGGTACCATCGATTTCGACCTTGAAACGCCGCCGCACGGTTCCGAACCGATCCGTGAACTGACCATAGGCAACTGTGCGTCCATCAAAGTACTCTTCGAGGTTCAGTTGCTTGTCGCTCAGCGTCTCATCCCCAAGGTCGGGACGACCACAGGCCGACAGGAAAACTCCAAGAACCAGCGCATAGGCGCAGACCACTAGTGCTCGCATCATCGTCTCCTTTTGAGGGTCTACGCTGCGAAAGCAGGTTTGGATGACACGGGCGGCGCTTCGGAACAGGTTTCACGGATTCTTCTTGGCAAAAGGCGTTTCAGCGGCTAGGGGGCCGTCATGCTTGATGATGATCTGGACGAAATCCACCCACTATTTGCCGGTGCGCCCTCTACCACCGAGTTCAAGAAGCTGCGCAAGCGCATCGTGCGCTATGCCCGTGAGGCAATTGAACAATACGGTATGGTGGAACGCCGCGCCGATGGCAGTACGCCGCGCTGGCTGGTCTGCCTGTCTGGCGGCAAGGACAGCTATACGCTGCTCGCGGTGCTTTACGAACTGAAATGGCGCGGCCTTCTGCCGGTGGATCTTCTGGCCTGCAATCTGGATCAGGGCCAGCCGGGCTTTCCGGCCACGGTTCTGCCGGAGTTTCTGGAAAAGATGGGCGTGCCACACCGGATCGAGTACCAGGACACCTACAGCATTGTCGTCGACAAGGTGCCGCAGGGCCGCACCTATTGCGCGCTCTGCTCGCGGCTACGGCGCGGCAATCTGTACCGGATTGCCCGCGAAGAAGGCTGTTCGGCCGTGGTTCTGGGACATCATCGCGACGACATTCTGGAGACCTTCTTCATGAACCTGTTCCATGGTGGCCGTCTGGCCACTATGCCACCGAAACTTGTCAATGAAGAAGGCGACCTGTTCGTGTTTCGTCCCCTCGCACATGTGGCCGAGGCTGATTGCGAAAAATTCGCCAAGGCCATGAATTACCCAATCATTCCCTGCGACCTTTGCGGCAGCCAGGACGGGCTGCAGCGTCAGCAGGTCAAACAGATCCTCGACCAGTGGGAATCAAACAGTCCTGGACGCCGTCAGGTGATGTTCCGAGCGCTGATGAATGCGCGCCCATCTCACCTTTTGGACCCGAAATTGTTCGATTTTGCCGGTTTGGAGCTGAAAAACACTGTCGAGACCTCAGATTCGGACGAGATTCCCGCTTTGCGTTAACTCCGCAGTCAGAAGCAGCCCCTAGTCTCAACCTGCACCCATGTGCTGAAGGGGAAAGGTCTGCTCATGCCCAAATTCCAATCAGGTCTGCTGACGCGCATCAGGAGAAAAGTAGCCCCGGCGTTGTTCACGCCTCCGGTGCTGGCTTTCCTGCCTGCCTTGACGCTCGCGACCTTCTGGCTTGGCGGTGAGGCGGCTCTGTTGTGGGTTGCACTTGGTCTACCGGTGCTTTTTGCGGCACTTGGAGGCTTTGATCGTTCCCGCAGCCTTGGCACTCCGCGCGACAGCATCACCGGCATGATCCTGCGTGAAGGATTTGAAACCGAAGTGCGCGAGGTGTTCGAGGAGACGAGCGACACCGGCCTCAGGTCGGTCATCTACCTGATTGAAATCGACGACTTCAAAGACATCGTCGACCGCTATGGCCAGGAAGCCGGCGACCAGATCATTCAGCGCTGCGGTGATCGCATCGCAAGCACCCTGCGCAACAAGGACACCGTAGCGCGGATCGGTGACAGCAAATTCGGCGTCTGCCTGACCCCCGTTCTGCAGCTGGATCTGGAATCCTGCGTTCAGCTTTCAGGGCGGATGCAATCAGCCGTGGAAGAACCGATCAGCCTTGATGGTACGTCCGTTTATGTCTCCTGCTCGATCGGGTTCTGCATGCGCAGTCGCGCGCCAGGCGCGAAGCCATCGGACTGGACCAGCGCAGCAGCCACGGCTCTGGCCGATGCCCAACAGAACGGCCCCTCTGGCATCCGCGTCTATTCGGCGGACATCTACCACCGCAACAAGGCGCGCTGCAATTTGCGGGAGGAAGCTGCAGAGGCTTTGGAGTCGGGTCAGATCGTGCCCTGGTTTCAGCCACAGATTTCCACTGACACAGGCCGCGTTTCGGGTTTTGAGGCGCTTGCACGCTGGATGCACCCGGTCCGGGGTCTCATTCCGCCAAACAGCTTCCTGCCTGCCCTCGAGGAGGCCGGCCTTATGGAACGGTTGAGCCAAGTGATGCTGTTTCACTCCCTGACCGCGATGAAGGCCTGGGATGCCGCCGGGGTCGAAGTGCCCTCGGTTGGCGTGAACTTTGCTACTCAAGAGCTTCGCAATCCGGGTCTAGCCGATAATGTGCGATGGGAACTCGAGCGCTTTGGGCTGTCGCCGGACCGTCTCTCGGTCGAGGTGCTGGAAACCGTGATGACCGATCAGCCTGACGATGTGGTTACCCGCAATATCGCCGCACTCAGCGCGATGGGCTGCCGAATCGAGCTGGATGACTTTGGCACCGGCCACGCATCAATCTCTGCCGTGCGCCGTTTCAATATATCGCGCATCAAGATCGACCGCTCCTTCGTGATGAAATCGGACCGCGACCCCGAACAGCAGAAACTGATCGCGGCGATCCTGACCATGGCCGAACGCCTTGACCTCGAAACGCTCGCCGAAGGTGTGGAAACCGTCGGGGAACATGCGCTGCTGTCACAACTGGGATGCGATCATGTTCAGGGCTTTGGCATCGGCCGTCCCATGCCCTTTGACCAGACACTCGACTGGATGACTGCGCATCAGGCCAAACTGCAGGATGCACCTGTAATCGGGCGTCAGAACCCCTGAAATCGCAAATTTCCGTAGGAAACCCCGGGTCGGCGGCGCTATGACGCCGTCGATTTTCCCGATTCCGCTTGACCTTTGCGGCTCACCTCTGTTGAACCACACCCTGTCATTCCATGCACGAGGTGGCGGTCCCCAATGGACGATCAGAACAAGAATCTCATTCTCGCAACAGCGCTCAGCTTCCTGGTGATTCTCGGGTGGTACAGTTTTTTTCCACCTCCGGAGCCCGAAACGGCACCACAGCCGGTCGCAACTGAAACGGCACCAGAAAGCACGACCGCAAACGCCCCGGCCGTCGCTCAGAGCGACGCTACCGTCAGCACACAGCCAAGCGCCGAGGCAGACGCGCCAAGCGCCCCACGCCTGAGAATCGATACAGAGCGCCTAGCGGGTAGCATCTCGCTGCAGGGCGGACGCATCGACGATCTTGCCCTGAAAGACTACCGCGAATCCCTGGATGAGGATGCGGATATCGTCCACGTGCTGACACCGGTCGGTCAGCCCGAAGCCTTTTACGCGCTTTATGGTTGGGCGCCGGGCGCTGGCCTCACCTTTGAGGACGTCCCGGGCGCCAACACCGTCTGGACCGCAAACGAGACGCAAACCCTGACGCCTGACACCCCGGTCACTCTGACCTGGGACAATGGTAAGGGACTGACATTTACCCGCACCATCTCGGTGGATGAAGACTATCTGTTCTCGGTAACCCAGTCCGTTCAGAACGCAAGCGGTGCCACAGTTTCGCTGGCCCCCTACGGCACGCTGGCCCGCCATGGTGAACCCGCAGACCTCAAGAACTTCTTCATCCTGCACGAAGGCGTTGTCGGTATGGCCGACGGCGAGCTGTCCGAGATCGACTATGATGACATGGTCGATTTCGAACCCGACCCGCGCGATGGCGCGCGCGCCGAGGTGAAGCAGGTCGAAACCAACGGTTGGATCGGCTTTACCGATCATTACTGGATGTCCACGCTGGTGCCCGAGCCGGGTCAAAGCTTCCGCTCGATCGCGAAATACGACGAGCGCCGCGAGATCTACCAGACCGACATCGTGCTGCCCACGCAGTCTTTGGCCGATGGTCAGTCCGCCGAAGTGACCACCATGCTGTTTTCCGGTGCCAAGGAATGGGCAACCATCCGCGGCTATGAAAAAGATGGGATCGAAGGCTTCCTCGACAGCATTGACTGGGGCTGGTTCTTCTTCCTGACCAAGCCGATCTTTGCGGTGCTGCACTGGCTCAATGCCCTGATCGGAAACATGGGCTGGGCGATCATTGGCCTGACCATCTTCATCAAGATCCTCGTCTTCCCGCTGGCCTATAAATCCTACGCCTCCATGGCAAAGATGAAGGAACTGCAGCCCGAGATGGAGAAGCTGAAAGAGCGCGCTGGCGACGATCGCCAGAAACTGCAAAAGGAGATGATGGAGCTCTACAAGAAGGAAAAGGTGAATCCCGCTGCGGGCTGTCTGCCGATCCTGATTCAGATCCCGATCTTCTTTTCGCTCTACAAGGTAATCTTCGTCACGCTCGAGTTGCGCCACGCACCGTTCTTTGGCCCCTTCCAGGACCTCAGCGCGCCGGACCCAACTTCGCTCATGAACTTCTTTGGCCTGCTGCCCTTTGCAGCGCCCGGCCCCGAGAGCATTCTGTCGCTGATCTTTATCGGTATCCTGCCCATTCTTTTGGGCGTGTCGATGTGGCTGCAGCAAAAACTGAACCCGGCGCCCACTGATCCGACGCAAAAGATGATCTTTGCCTGGATGCCTTGGGTCTTCATGTTCATGCTGGGTGGTTTTGCTTCGGGTCTTGTCGTCTACTGGATCGCGAACAACACCATCACCTTTATCCAGCAGTACCTGATCATGCGTCACCACGGGTACAAGCCGGACGTCTTCGGCAACATCAAGTCGAGCCTCAAGCGCGACGCCAAGACGGAGGAGAAATGACGCACACCGTTACGGAAATTTGGCGCCACCCGGTCAAATCACATGGCCGGGAGGCGCTGGAGAGCGTCACGCTGACCGCCGGGCAGACTATGCCCGGCGATCGCGTTTGGGCGGTTGCTCATGACGCATCTTCAGCAGATGGCAGCGCCTGGGCGCCCTGTTCCAACTTCAGCCGCGTTGCCAAGGCCCCGCAATTGATGGCCATCACGTCAGCATATGATGCTGCGGCAGGCACGGTGACGTTGAGCCACCCGGCACGCGATCCGCTCACCTTCAACCCGGACACAAGCGAAGATCTGCCCCGCTTTCTGGATTGGGTCCGTCCCCTGATGCCGACAGGGCGCGCAGCCTCGGCGCGGATCGTGCGCGTTCCAGGCCGTGGGATGACAGATACCGATTTTCCCTCGGTGACTTTGTGCAATCTCGCCTCTCACCGCGCAGTCGAAGCCGCGATGGGGCAAGATCTGTCGCCCTTGCGCTGGCGTGGCAATATCTGGTTCGATCTGGAGGACGCCTGGGTAGAGCATGATTGGCTGGGCCGCGAAGTGCAGATCGGTGCGGCGGTCTTCCTGGTACGCGAACGCACCCAGCGCTGCATGGCGACCACCGCGAACCCGGCCACGGGCCTTCGCGATGCAGATACACTCAAAACCCTGAACGGCAGCTTTGGCCATCAGGATTTCTCGGTCTATGCAGAGGTCGTGCGCGGTGGGGATATCCGCCTTGGCGACCCGGTAAAGGTGCTTTGATGCAGATGCAGTTCCCCTTGGCCGAGGCCCCGGATGAGGCCACGGCAGAAAAAGGTCGCAAACTTTTTGCAGGCCAGTCCGAATTCCTGAAAGGCGTCGTCGCCATGTCCGGCCTGCCCGAGGCCGACCGGGCGGAGGTCTGTTTCGCGGGCCGCTCCAACGTAGGCAAATCGAGCCTCATCAATGCGCTTACTGGCACCAAGGGGCTGGCGCGCGCATCGAACATGCCGGGCCGCACGCAGGAAATCAACTATTTCACCCAAGGACCCGAGCTCTACCTCGTGGATCTTCCCGGCTATGGCTATGCCAATGCCCCCCTCGCCGTGGTGGAAAAATGGCAGAAACTGCTGAAACGCTATCTCAGCGGCCGTCAGACCCTGCGCCGCGCCTTTGTGCTGATCGACAGCCGTCACGGCATCAAGAAGGTCGATGAAGAGATCATGGCGCTCTTGGACGGCGCTGCTGTGACGTTCCAATGCGTGATGACCAAGGCGGACAAGGTCAAGGCCAAGGATCTGGACAAGGTGATGGATCAAGTACGGGGCGCGCTTTCGAAACACCCGGCCGCCTATCCTGAGATCGTTCTGACCTCTTCGGAAAAGGGCGACGGGATCGCCACCTTGCGGGCGATCATCGCTGGTATCGACTAAGGCCTCCGGCGCCCGTCAGACATGCTGGGCGCCATTAACCTCGATCTCGGCCCCCGAGATATAGGAACTGCCCCCTGAACACAGGAAATAGATCGCTGCGGCGACCTCTTCCGGCTGGCCAAGGCGCTGCATGGGCAGTTTTTCCACGATCTGTTCTGTTCCAGGAGACAGGATCGCCGTTTCCACTTCGCCCGGCGCGATCGCATTGACGCGCACACCAAGCGGGCCGAAATCATGGGCCATTTCCCGCGTCAGCGCCGCCAGGGCCGCTTTTGAGGTCGCATAGGCCGCACCAGCGAAGGGATGCACCCGGCTGCCTGCAATGGAGGTCACATTGACCACCGATCCTTTGGCGGCGGCCAGCTCATCCTTCAGCCCGCGCGCGAGCACCACCGAGGCGAAAAAGTTCACATGGAACACCTTGCCCCAGGTCATGAGATCCGTATCCAGCGTATTGAGGCGCTCTCCGTTCGGACCCTTCGGCGAAATCCCGGCATTATTGACCAGGGCATCCAGACGCCCGTTGAGACGCTCTTGAATCACCCCTACGGCATTGATCGTATCGCTGGGATCAGAGAGGTCCAGTTGGACGTGATTCTCCTCTCCGCCACCCCAGGGGCATTCCTGCGGGAACGGCTGACGCGAGCAGGTGATGACCCGCCAGCCTTCGGCGTTGAAATGGCGTACGGTCGCATGACCAATGCCGCGGCTGGCTCCGGTGAGCAATAGCGTCTTCTGGCTCATGGGGTGTGTTCCAGTCTGAGGGATGGATGCTGCGACCCTATCATTCCGGCCCGCCGCTGCAACGGCCCACTTGGCAGCAGGCGCAGAACCGCGTAACACGCTTGGCCAAAGGGATCCCAGCAATGAAGAAACAAGATATGAACCGCGATTGGATTGCCACCGCAGAGACTTTGTCCAGTGCCCTGCCCTATATGCAGCGCTACGACGGGGCCATCGTCGTCATCAAGCTGGGCGGCCACGCCATGGGCAGCGACGAAGCGATGGAGACCTTTGCCCGTGATATCGTATTGATGCGCCAGGTTGGGGTGAACCCGGTCATCGTCCATGGCGGCGGCCCGATGATCAATGCAATGCTCGAAAAGTTGCAGATCAAATCGGATTTCGTAAATGGCAAGCGCGTCACCGACAAGGCTACCATGGAAGTGGTGGAGATGGTGCTGTCCGGCCTCGTCAACAAGCGCATCGTGCAGGCGATCAACGCCCAAGGCGGCATGGGCGTGGGGCTTTCCGGCAAGGACGCGGACCTCATCACCTGTGAAGAGACCAACCCGGATCTTGGTTTTGTTGGCACCCCGGTCGAGATGAACCCCGCGGTACTGCATCACCTGTTCGAGAACGACATCATCCCGGTGATCGCTCCCATCGGCGCAGGCCGCGACGGCGAGACCTTCAACATAAACGGCGATACCGCTGCCGGGGCAATTGCCGAATCGCTCAACGCGGACCGGCTTTTGCTGCTGACAGACGTCTCGGGCGTAAAGAATGCCGACGGAGAGGTCGTGACAGAACTCAAAGCCGCCGATGTGGAGGCAATGACGAAATCGGGCGTCATTGCAGGCGGTATGATCCCCAAGACCGAAACCGCCCTTTCGGCAGTGCGAAATGGCGTGCGCGCCTGCACCATCGTCGATGGACGGGTCCCGAATGCGGTTCTGCTGGAACTGTTTACCGACCACGGCGCCGGATCCATGATCCGCGCATGATCGCCTTCCTCCCAATACCATATTGAAGGAAACCGCCCCGATTCGGACGGTTTTCTTTTGGCAACCTCTCGTCGGGCAGTAAGATCATGGGTACTCGCAAGGAGCGCCCATGACAGCCGTTGTCACATATCAGAAAATTCTGGACGCTGCCCAAACGCAGGAGCTGGCCATTCTGGGCGCGGTTCATCCGGGCAAAACACCCGTGCAGGCGGTGACCTCGGGGACCCTGATTTTGCTGGGGCTGGACGCAAAAGGAAGCTGGAGGCGGCTCCAGTCCGCCCCTGAGTTCAAGGATGGCAGGCCAGATCCCTTGGATCGCTGGTCTCATCGCGTGGTTGATTGCTTAGCCCAGCAGTTTGACGCTGATACCTACTACCCCTTTGGCGGACCACCCTATCGGCCATTCATCAACTGGGCGCTGGCCTCAGGCCGGGCTTTCACATCCCCGTCGCATATGCTGGTCCATGATACTGTTGGCATGTTGATTTCCTACAGGGGCGCTTTGCATTTGCGACAGAACATAAAAATACCGGCACCGCCCTTGCGGCGCTCCCCCTGCGAGACCTGCGCGGAGCGCCCGTGTCTAACGACCTGTCCGGCACACGCCCTGGTTGACGGTGGCCCCTATGACCTGTCAGCCTGTCACAATCACCTGGAGACCCAAAGCGGGACCCTTTGCCTGTCCAACGGCTGCCTTGCCCGACTTGCCTGCCGCCTCAGCCGGGGTATAGATCGCGATCCGGCGCAATCAGCCCATCACATGAGTTATTTTCACAAGACATGACCTGTACCCTCATTCTGACCCGCCATGCAAAATCCGCCTGGGACACAAGCGCCCCAAGCGATCATTCCCGCCCACTGAACAAACGGGGCCGGGCCTCGGCCAAGGCGCTGGGGGACTGGCTGAGGGATATGAAACAGCTCCCGGACCAGGTTCTGTCCTCTTCCTCGCAGCGCACGCGCGAAACCTACGAGCTTTTGGGAATGAAGGTACCCGCTGTGTTCACCGAACGGCTGTATCATGCCAGCTCGGACATCATCTTTCAGGTGCTGAGAGAAGCCGCACATCCGCAAACGATGATCCTGGGGCACAATCCCGGCATTGCCGCTTTTGCCCATGCCATCGTGAACCATCCTCCGGACCACTCACGCTTTGACGATTTCCCAACCGGCGCAACGCTGATCGCGAGGTTCGACATCGACACCTGGAACGATCTGACCTGGAGCAGCGGCAAGGTGGTCGACTTCACCGTCCCGCGTGAACTCTTGGGCGCCTGAGCGCCCCCTCCCTACAAACAGAAAAACCCGCCGGGGCACCCCGGCGGGTCTTTTTTTGCCCTGTCATCCCGGAGCTTAGTGCCCGAGGATCTGACTCAGGAACAGCTGCGTCCGCTCGCTTTGCGGGTTGTTGAAGAAGGCTTCAGGCTCGTTCTGTTCAACGATCTGGCCCGCATCCATGAAGATCACCCGGTTCGCCACCTGACGGGCAAACCCCATCTCGTGCGTCACGCACAGCATGGTCATGCCTTCTTCGGCGAGTTCGATCATGGTGTCGAGCACCTCCTTGATCATCTCGGGGTCCAGCGCCGACGTGGGTTCATCGAACAGCATGATGCGCGGCATCATGCAAAGCGAACGCGCAATGGCCACACGCTGCTGCTGACCACCCGAAAGCTGGCCTGGGTACTTGTTCGCCTGATCCGGGATCTTGACCTTCTCGAGGAAGTGCATCGCGCGCTCTTCAGCTTCCTTCTTGGGCGTCTTGCGCACCCAGATCGGGGCCAGCGTACAGTTTTCCAGGATCGTAAGATGCGGGAACAGGTTGAAGTGCTGGAAGCACATGCCAACCTCGGAGCGGATCTTGTCGATGTTCTTCAGATCCGACGACAAGAGCGTGCCATCCACGGTGATCGAGCCCTGCTGGTGTTCCTCCAGCGCGTTGATGCAGCGGATCAACGTGGATTTACCCGAGCCGGAGGGGCCACAGATCACGATTCGCTCGCCCTGATAGACCGTCAGGTTGATGTCGCGCAGCACGTGGAAAGAGCCGTACCACTTGTTCATTCCGTCGATGGTGATCGCGACTTCGTCGGATACCTTCATTTGTGAAGTGCCAGTCATGTCTTGGCCTCCTTATCGGTGATCGGTCGCAAGGCGGCGTTCCAGCCATTGCGAGTATTGAGAGATGCCGTAGCAGACGACGAAGAAAAGGAGCGCGGCAAAGCCCAGAAGCTCCCAGTAGACGCCGTTCCATTCGGTCGAAGCCAGGATCGGTCCGCGGATCATTCCCACGAGGTCGAACATCGAGATGACCGAGACCAGCGTGGTATCCTTGAACAGGCCCACGGCCACGTTCACGATTCCGGGGATCGAGATCTTCAGCGCCTGCGGCAAGATGATCAGACGCATCGCCTGCGGGTAATCGAGACCCAGCGAATCCGCGGCCTCGTATTGCCCCTTAGGAAGTGCGGCAAGGCCACCCCGGATCACCTCGGCGATATAGGCTGCCGAGAACATGGTGATCATGATGACCACGCGCAGGAACAGGTCCACGGTGGCATCCGGCGGGAAGAAATAGGCCAGCATCACCGAGGCGACGAACAGAAGCGTGATCAGCGGCACGCCCCGAACGAATTCGATGAAGATGACGCAGATCCACTTGATCAGCGGCATGTCAGACTGACGTCCCAATGCCAGGGCGATGCCCAGCGGCAGCGACAGCGATACACAGGTCACACCCAGCATCAGGTTCAGCATAAAGCCGCCCAGATCGCGCGAAGGCACCGCCTCCAGCATGGCGTTCTCAGAGGCTCCTTCGGGGATCAGCATTCCGCCCAGAGCCCAGATGATCAGCGCAGCGGCGATACCCCCGAAAAAGCCCGCGGCAAAGGAGCTACGACCATAGACCTGAAACACCACACCGCCCACGACAAAACCCAGCAGGGCAATGATTGGCGCCATGATGGTGCCACCCCAGATCAGCCAGAAAGCGATGAACGGATAAAGGCCGGTAAAGATCAGCATCTTGCGTGGCAGATCAAAGAACAGCACCGGGGCCACGGCAACCAGCAGCAGCACCAAAGCGAGGTTCGGACGCCAGTAGTACTCGGCCGGGTATTTGAAACCGTAGAGGAGCTGGTGCCAGCGCTCGGTCAGGACCGAGAAACAGGCGCCCACCTTGCCATCAAGTACCTCACGGCACTCGTTCAGCGAGGTTGTCGTCCAGACACCGTTGAACAGCCACGGCACGGTTTTCTGCAGGACCAGATAGATCACGGTCAGCGCAACCAGCGTGAGGATCCCGTTTGGAACGCTGGAAAACAGGTTGTCCCGCAGCCATTTGACCACGCCGGCCTGACTGGCTGGCGGCGGAGACGGTGGGATGGTGCCTTTGGCGACAAAGGCGATCGAATCGGATGTCTTGTCACTCATGGCTTAGCGCTCCTTCAGCTTCACGGAGGCGTTGTAGATGTTCATCACCATCGAGATGACCAGCGATGCCGTGAGATAGAAGAGCATCAGCAGCAGCACGCATTCAATCGCGCGGCCGGTCTGGTTGAGGGTGATACCGCCCAGGGTCGCGGTGATATCCGCATACCCCACGGCAATCGCCAGCGAGGAGTTTTTGGTGATGTTGAGATACTGCGAGATCAGCGGCGGAATAATCACCCGCAGCGCTTGCGGCAGGATCACCAGGTTCATGATACGTCCGGGTCGCAAGCCCAGTGCAGCCGCGGCCTCGGTCTGCCCCTTGGAGATCGCCTGGATACCGGCTCGCACGTTCTCTGCGATAAAGGCACCGGTGTAGATCGACAGCGCGAACCAAAGCGCGATCAGCGGCCCCCCAATCTTGATACCACCCTGAAAGTTGAAGCCCTTAAGCGCCGGGATTTCCCAGGTCAGGCCCATGATGACCATCAACAGCAGGAACGGAACCAACCATACGCCCAGAACCATGGCCAAGGTTTTGGGCCGCTCGCCAGTTGCTTCCTGCTTTTGGGTCGCCCAGGCTTCGATCTTGCGGGTTGCAAAGAACGAGCCCACCAGAACCGCCAGAACCAGAAGCCAGTTCATTGTCGCCGAGGCAAAGATGCCGCTCTCGAACCATGGCATCGGGATGTAGACACCCCTGTTGGTGAAGGCAAAGAGATCCAGCACCATGGTAGACGCCGGGTCATCGCCGCGGAAGGCCCTTGGCCCCGGCAGCGCCGCCGTCATGATGGTGAAGATGATGATGATCCAGATGAGAACCGGAATGTTCCGGAAGATCTCGACGTAGACCGCCATCAGTTTGGAGACGAGCCAGTTGTTGGAAAGACGCAGAACGCCCGCAATAACGCCGAAAATGGTGGCGGTGATACAGGCCAGGAAGGCGACCAGAAGCGTATTCAAGATCCCGACCAGGGCCGCGCGACCGTGGCTGTCCTGGTTGTCGTATTCGACAAGACGCTGGTTGATATCGTAACCAGCCGGATTGCCCAGGAAGTCATACGAGATATTGAGGCCCGCAGCGCGCAGGTTCTGAATGAGGTTGTTACCCAGATACCAGATCGACAAAGCCAGCAGGATCGCGGCGATGGCCTGGAAGGTCAACGAACGATAACGGGTATCGTTGACCAACATGGACAGCCGAAACTGCTCCTGTGGAGGGTCAGTGAGAGTTGACATGCAAAGAGATCCCCGAGGCAGCGGATTCACGTCTCGGCGAGGTTTGCCCCCGCTCCGCAAAAATCCGAAGCTTTAAGATGGTTAAGAAAAGGGCGCGGAATGAAACCGCGCCCTCTCCTTGATGTGTTTAGCGGAAGGGCGGCGAGTACAGCAGGCCACCTTCGGTCCACTGTGCGTTCAGACCGCGTGCCAGACCGATCGGCGTGTCTTCACCGATGTTTTTGGCAAACACTTCACCGTAGTTACCGCCAGAGGCGATTGCGTTCTTCGCCCAGTCAGCCGACAGGCCCAGCATTTCGCCCAGGGTACCTTCGGTGCCCAGCAGACGGTTGATTTCCGGGTTGTTGGTGCCTGCGGACATTTCAGCCAGGTTGGCCGAGGTCACGCCCAGTTCTTCGGCGGTGATCAGTGCATTCAGGGTCCAGCGAACCACGTCACCCCATTCGTTGTCGCCGTGGCGGACAAGCGGGCCGAGCGGCTCTTTGGAGATGATTTCGGGCAGCAGCACGTGGCCTGCCGGATCGTCAAAGGTCGCGCGGGTTGCCGCCAGACCGGAAGCGTCGGTGGTGTAAACGTCACAGGCGCCTGCCAGGTACTGCTGCTGCGCTTCGGCGTTTGTTTCGATCGGAACCGGCTCGTAGCTGATGTTGTTGGAGCGGAAGAAATCCGCCAGGTTCAGCTCGGTGGTGGTGCCGGTCTGGATGCAGACGGTGGCGCCGTCCAGTTCCTTGGCCGAGGACACGCCCAGGTCCTTGGGAACCATGAAGCCCTGACCGTCGTAGTAGTTCACGCCGGTGAATTCGAACTTCAGGTCGACATCGCGCGAGAAGGTCCAGGTGGTGTTGCGCGCCAGCATGTCGATCTCACCCGAGGCCAGAGCCGTGAAGCGGGTTTTGCCGGTGGTCGGCACAAATTCGACAGCGGTAGAGTCGCCCAGAACGGCCGCAGCTACGGCACGGCAGACAGCGACGTCAAAACCTTCCCATTCCCCATTCGCATTCGGAGCAGCAAAACCGACCAGACCGGTGGTGACGCCGCAGTTCAGTTTGCCGCGGGCTTTCACATCGTCCAGCGTGCCGGCAGCAGCTGCACCAGCAGCAACGCCAGCAACGGTCAGCGCGCCCAAAAATACGGATTTGTTCATTTTTACCTCTTCCTGATGTTCCGCCTGTTTTGGCGGTTTTTTTACCGGCACCAAAGCCGGAGCGGTGTGATCTAGGGAAAACACCTAAATCGCAAGGAAGTTTGGGCGGATTCATAAACAAACGTCAAGGGCACGATCACCAATTTCGATGGACGCATAGCGAACACGAGGGGCGATTGTTAAATTTTTTCGCTTAGCCCGTCCCCACAGCAATTTCATGTCTCAAGATGAAAACCGGTAGAACCGCTCCGCGTGCATAAAGGCGGTTTTTTTGAGCTCTGACGATTCTCGGGCTTCGTCATCCACGCCCCATTGTTCCTCCTGCCAGCGTTCATCAAGCCGCGACATCTCCCAGATTTCGGCCGCTTCACGCCAGCCCTGCGCGGCGGCGAAGCCAAGCACAAGCGATCCTGACATGCAGACAAGATCATGAAAAGCTGCAAGCTGAAAAGGGCTTAGCGCGTGAACGCGGCGGCGCAATCCGGTCAGGGCTTCGGGCTCTTGCGGATCATGAAGGATACCGCTGCGCGGAAGCAACCTTGCCCTCAGAGCATCGGCCGCCCAGTCCAGTGCTGGGTCCCATTCTTCTGCCTGGCGGGCCACCAATTCCTTTGGGCTGTCCGCACGATAGCAAAGAAGATCCGTGTCCCCATAATCGGCCAGCATATCGGCAACCTCGGCGTGCTGATGTGTCACCTTGTCAATTGCGGCATTGGCCGAGCGGGTGAACGGCATGGTTGCGGGGTCTACTGATTCGGTCTGTGCATCCCACTCGGCGGCGACCGCCTCAGCCATCCGCTGCGAGGGGACCACCAGCGCGGCTTTGGCAGGGGTGCGCACACGCCGCCCATCCAGTTCCACCGTGTAGCCGTCCTCAAGCTCCGCAACAGAGGTGGTTTTCCAAAACCGTTTCGGTGCCCATTCGCTCATGTCGTCATACCTTCCAGATCTCTTGCAGCAGCGGCGCCAACGCAGTGAAATCACTGATCATATGATCCGCCTTCAGCTGATTGGCCGGGTGATACCCCCAGTCCACTGCAATTGTTGTCACACCGGCGGCGTGGCCCATATCGATGTCAAAGCTTGTATCACCAATCATCACTGCATTGCTCGGCTCTACGCCCGTCTCCTCCAGTGCGGTCAGCACCATCGAAGGATGCGGCTTTGAAGGATGATGATCTGCCACCTGCCGCGTTACGAAAAAGTTCAGCTCATGTGCAGCGATCAGCGCGTCGAGGCCACGCTGGGATTTCCCGGTCGCAACGCCCAACAGATACTCCGGCACCGCATGCAGCGCCTCCAGCGTTTCCTTCGCACCGGGGAACAATGGCGAATGCCCTGCCCCCGCCTGTTCCCGCGCGGCTTTGTAGGCCTGTTTGTATCCCGCGACCAATTCATCCTGAACCGCAGGACCTGCCTCGGGCGCCAGCTGCGCCATGGCCATGGGCAGGGAAAGCCCTACTATCGACAGGATCGCGTCGCGCGGCGGCACGGGGAGATCCACCGAGGCGAAGGCCGCCGCCATAGCCGCCGTGATCGCGCGCTGGCTGTCTGCCAGCGTGCCATCAACATCAAAGAGAACCAACCGCAGGGGGGCGCTCATTGTAGCTCCTCGAAGGGATCCTCCGCTGCCAGATCCTCGGTCCAGCCGAAGGTGTCCCAGCTGTCCTTCATGTGATCGGGCAACTCTGCCGTGACCGAGATCATCTTTTTCGTAGTGGGGTGTTCAAAGGCCATCCGGCGGCAATGCAGGTGCAGCTTCTTGCTGATAATCCCGCCCAGTTGTGCCCCCCAGCCATCGCCGAGATTCTCCTGGCCCGAGCCGCCGTATTTCCCATCCCCCACTATGGGATGGCCGATCTCGGCCATATGGGCGCGCAACTGGTGAGTACGCCCCGTGACTGGCTCCATCGCCACCCAGGAGGCGCGCCCGGCGACGCGGTAGAGCGTTGCATAGAGCGTATGCGCGCGTTTGGCACCGGGCGTACTGTCAATCTCGGAAGGATGAATGGCGATCATCTTTTCACCTTCGCCGCTGCGACCATGGCCACCTGCTTTCACAAGACCCGCTTTGATCTCACCCAGGTAGGGGGTGGGAACACCGGCCACCAGCGCCCAGTAGATCTTGCGCGTGTTGCGATGGCGGAACGCGGCAGTCAGTGCCTGCGCCGCCGCACGGGTGCGCGCCAGAACCAGAACGCCCGAAGTGTCCTTGTCGAGCCGGTGCACAAGGCGCGGCTTTTCCTCGTAGTCAAAGCACAGCGCTTCGGCCAGCCCGTCCACGTGTTTGGTCGTCCCGCTGCCACCCTGCACCGCCAGACCGTGTGGCTTGTTCAGAACGATCACTTCGTCGTCCTTGTAGATCACGCATGAGCGGATCATCTTGGCATCCGCTTCCGAGATGCGCCGCTTTTCCAGGGCTTTTGGCTGATGGTCGGCTGAGGGCAGCGGAGGGACCCGCACGGACTGGCCCGCCTCGACCCGCGTGCTCGCCTTGACGCGTCCGCCATCGATGCGCAGCTCACCTTTGCGGCACATCTTCTCGATCCGCCCCTGGCTCACATGTGGGAACAGCCTGCGCAGCCAGCGGTCCACACGCTGGCCTGCGTCCTCTTCAGTGACGGTGACGGTCTGAACGCCGCTCATGCGAATACTCCTCTGGCGGCCATCAGGCCAAGAAACAGACCGCCGACAGACAGCCCCACAGACAGCACAATATAGAGAGCCGCCTGCCCCATTGCACCCCGTTCGATCAGGTTCGCTGTCTCAAGCGAAAAGGCCGAGAAGGTTGTAAAGCCGCCCAGCACGCCTGTCATCACGAAGGGACTGAGATGGGTCAGCCCCTTATGCGCCGCCGCAACCACAAAGGCGCCCATCAGGAAGGAACCAATCATGTTGACGGTGATGATTGCCAGCGGAAACCCCCCATGCCCTAGCAGGCGCACCGCGACTAGCCCGGCAAGATAGCGCAACGCGGCGCCGATCGCCCCGCCAAGGGCAACATATAAAACGGTTGGATACATGGGCGGTCTGTCGCGCGCCTGTCAGGGGATGTCAAGTTTTCCGGCTGTTTCCTGCCGCAAGGCCGCATTGCACAAGAAACATCGCAACCTTCCAGTAGGTAGAAATCTTGCCAAGGGGCATGCCTTGTCTACGTTGAACGACAAGACAGCCGAAGGAGACGCCACGCCATGCCAACCCGTAGATCCCTGCTTGCCGGACTTGCCAGCCTACCGCTGCTGCCTCGGATGGGCCTTGCGGCTGCTGAGCATCGTCTGCGGCTTGCCCCAGCCCCTTTGCAGATCGCACCCGCGCAATATGGCAAAACGGATCTCTGGGGGGTGAACGGCAGCGTCCCAGGCCCCGCCCTGCGCGCCCGCCAGGGAGACCGGCTGCGGGTAGAGATCGAAAACGCCCTGCCACAGGCCACCTCGATGCATTGGCACGGCATTCGGATCGAGAACGCCATGGATGGGGTTCCGGGCATGACGCAGGATCCCATCGCACCGGGAGAGATCTTCACCTACGACTTTGCCCTGCCCGATGCGGGCACCTATTGGTACCATTCCCATGCCCAATCCGTCGAACAGGTCGAACGTGGTCTGCAAGGCCCTCTGATCATCGCGGAAGATCAGGCCCCCGAAGTGGACCAAGATCTTGTGCTGATGCTGGATGACATCCGCTTGGCCAGCGATGCCTCAGTCGATCCGCAGTTCGCGCATCCCCATGACCGCTCCCACGCAGGAAGGCTGGGCAACGTGATGCTGACAAACGGCCAGATGGAGGCAAGCTTCCCGGTGGCAGAAGGCGAACGTCTGCGCCTGCGTCTGATCAACAGCGCCAATGCCCGCATCTTTGCCCTTGGTCTGCAAGGGTTCACCGGCTGGATCATGGCCTATGACGGAATGCCACTGGAAGCGCCAGAGGCGATCCCAGACCGGATGCTGCTGGCCCCTGCCCAGCGGATCGATCTGATCGTCGATGTGACCGCCAATGCGGATGAGGATGCCTTCCTTATCCAGTTCGAACGCGATGGCGGCTATGCGCAGGCCACATTCCCGGTCGCAGCCGGAACACGTACGGTACGCACCACACCTGCTCCGCTACCGCCGAACCCCGACCATCCGATTGACCTGACCAAAGCCCGCAAGACGACCCTGCGGATGGAAGGCGGGGCCATGGGAGGGATGCAGTCGGCAAGCTGGCAGGATGAAGAGCGCGACATGCGGGCCCTCGCGCAGGCCGGGCAGTTCTGGGCCTTCAACGGCGTTGTGGGCAGGCCAGATGCCCCGCTGGTGCGCGCATCCCTTGGCGAAAGCGTTCAGATCACCATGACAAATGACACCGCCTTTCCCCATGCCATGCACCTGCACGGGATGCATTTTGCCGAAGTCCTGCCAGAGGGCGGCCTTGGCCCCTTGCGCGACACGCTGCTGATGATGCGCGGCGAGACACGCACCATTGCCTTTAACGCCCACAACCCCGGCAAATGGCTGCTGCATTGCCATATGCTATCCCATCACGCGGCGGGCATGGGCACCTGGATCGAAGTTGTAGCCTAATCCGATCAGCTATTGCGTTGCAGCCGCAGCTTGGCAAAGAACTCGGTCCGGCGTTTCAACTCGCGTTCGAACCCGCGTTCGACCGGCTGGTACAGAACCGGGCGTTTCACGCCCTCGGGAAAGTAGTCCTGCCCCGAAAACCCGTCTTCGGCGTCATGATCGTAGGCATAGCCCTCGCCATAGCCCTGCTCCGACATCAGCTTGGTCGGGGCGTTGAGGATATGTTTGGGCGGCGGTGCGCTGCCGGTTTCCTTCGCGAGGCGCCGGGCCGCCTTGTAGGCCATATAACCCGCGTTTGTCTTGGGCGCGAGCGCCAGATAGATCACCGCCTGCGCGAGCGCCAGCTCTCCTTCGGGGCTACCGATCCGCTCGTAGGTCTCCCAGGCCTGCAAGCAGACCGCTTGCGCCTGAGGGTCAGCGAGCGCGATGTCCTCCACCGCCATGCGCGTTAGGCGCCGGGCCAGGTAGCGCGGATCCTCGCCGCCCTCAAGCATGCGCGCAAACCAGTAAAGCGCAGCATCCGGGTCCGAGCCGCGCACGGATTTATGCAGGGCCGAGATAAGGTTGTAATGCTCATCGCCCGACTTGTCGTATTTCGCGGCCCGCCGCATCAACCGCGTGGCCAGCGCCTCGCGGCCCAGAGGTGTTTCCACCCGCCAGGCCGCGACCTGCTCGATCAGGTTCAAAAGCGCCCGCCCATCGCCATCGGCCATCTCCTGCAGGGCGTCGCGGGCATCACCGGTCAGGGGCAGCCCCCGCCCGAGTTCTTTCTCGGCGCGCTGGGTGAGCAGCTCAAGATCGGCAAGTGGCAGGCGTTCCAACACCAGCACCTGCGCGCGGGACAAAAGCGCTGCATTGAGCTCGAAACTGGGGTTCTCGGTGGTGGCGCCGACCAGAAGGATGGTGCCATCCTCCATATGCGGCAGAAAGCCGTCCTGCTGTGCCTTGTTGAAACGGTGGATCTCATCCACGAAGAGGAGCGTGCCCTGCCCGTTGGCGCGCCGATGTTTGGCCGCCTCGAACACTTTTTTGAGGTCCGGCACACCGGTGAAGATCGCCGAGATCTGAACAAAATGCAGATCGGTCTCTTTCGCCAAAAGCCGCGCTATGGTGGTCTTCCCCACACCGGGCGGCCCCCAGAAGATCAGCGAAGACAGCGACCCTGACGCCAGCATCACGCCGAGCGGCGCCTCGGGGCCAAGAACCTGGCTCTGACCGATCACCTCCAACAGGGACTTGGGGCGCAACCGGTCCGCCAGAGGGCGGTTTGGCTCTGGCCCATCCGGTGCGGTGCCGGGCTCGCTATCAAAAAGATCCGACATTGCTCAAAGCCGCATGCGCAGACTGACGCGCTGGCCCCGGCGCAACAGGTCAATCGACAGCCAGCGCCCGGTCTCGGCAAGGACATCCGCAACCTCTCCGGGGCTTGTGACTTCTTCGCGGTTGATGCCCAAAAGCAAATCCCCCCGCTGCAATCCTGCGCGGGCGCCATAGGGGCCGGGATCGACTACAACGACGCCTTTGGCTGACAGGGGCAACTGCATATCGGTGATAACCCTTGGGTTGACGCCCGCAACCTTGAGCCCCGGCAGAACACTGCGTTCGCCAAGTTCGACAAGAGCCGCCTTCGGTTCATCCGGCGCAGCATACATAGCAACTGGGACCACTTCACGCGCGCCGCCGCGCAAGCGCTCAACCTCCGATGTCCCGCCAAGACCCGCTATAGTCATGCGGAACAGCATCTCCGAAGGAGAGTTCACCGGTTCGCCATCGACAGCGGTTATGACGTCGCCCACCTGGAAACCAGCGTTGGCAAAGGGGCTTTCGGGGTGCAGTTCGGAAATCACCATGCCCTCCGGCAGATCCATCCCTAAGGAGGCTGCCAGATCCGCATCCACCGGCTGCCCGGTCATACCCGCCCAGGGACGCTCAAAGGCTTCGACGCCTTTGCTGGCCTGATGCAGGAACTCGCGAACAAGGTTTGAAGGGATGGCAAATCCGATTCCGTTGGACCCGCCCGAGCGGCTGAGGATCCGTGTGTTGATCCCGATGAGATCGCCATTGATATCGATCAACGCGCCGCCCGAGTTGCCCGGATTGATTGGCGCGTCGGTTTGGATGTAATAGCCGAACCCCTCTCCGGTGCCGGTGCCTGTGCGAGCAAGCCCCGAAATGATGCCGCTGCTGACCGTTTGCCCCACCCCAAAGGGGTTGCCAATGGCCAGCGCCAGCTCGCCCACCTCGACACGATCGCTGTCGCGGAGCCGAAGGAACGGCAGGCCCTCTGCATCCTCCAGCCGAAGGATGGCCAAATCGCTGGCCTGATCCGCAAGGATGACTTCGGCATCATATTCGCGCCGGTCCGTGGTCACGACCCGAATTTCGGTCGCCATCCCAACCACGTGATAGTTCGAAACCACGATCCCGTCCTCCGACAAGATCACGCCCGAGCCAAGCGAGTTCTGCACCCGCGGGCGTGGATTGGCAAAGTTGCGGAAAAAGTCGTCAAAGAAAGGATCACCGGCAAAGGGCGAGCGTTGCCGCGTCTGGGTGACGATCTTGGCGTAGATATTCACCACCGCCGGGGCCGCCTCTTTCACAAGCGGCGCGAACCCCAGAGAGATCTCAGCCTGTGACTGCGGCACCCGCGTCTGTGCTGCAGCCTGCACGCCAAAGACCATCGTCATTGTCACCAACAGGGCTCGGATCATATCAGCCTCATTGCCTCAGTCTCACTGTTCTCTCAGGATATGCGGAGCGTAGATGGGGAATGCAAGCACCTGCAGAAGGATCGGCGCGTCTGTGGCTGCAAGTTCGGACACGAAAAAACCCTCCCAGACAGGCTGGGAGGGTCTGAAAGTCAGTCCGGATGGACCGCATTCTTATTCTTCGTCAGCTGCCGCTTCGGCCTCGGCAACGCGGGCCTTGTCAGCTGCGCCTTTGGCGTTCACATCACGATCAACGAATTCGATGATCGCCATCGGAGCCATGTCACCGTAACGGAAACCGGCCTTCAGGATGCGAACATAGCCGCCCTGACGGTCTTTGTAGCGGGGGCCCAGCACGTCGAACAGTTTGGTGACATACTGGTCTTCCTTCAGACGCGACGCAGCGTTGCGGCGCGAATGCAGGTCGCCTTTTTTCGCCAGGGTGATCAGTTTCTCAACGATCGGGCGCAGTTCTTTTGCCTTGGGCAGAGTGGTTTTGATCTGCTCATGCTCGATGAGCGAGCCAGCCATGTTTGCAAACAGAGCCTTGCGGTGCTCATGGGTGCGGTTCAGGCGGCGGTATCCACGTGCGTGACGCATTTTCTAATTCCTTCTAAAGGTTTTGCTTTGTCTGGCGGCCGATGCGTGTCAGCCGCTCTCCTTGGGGCGGGTTTGCCCAGATCGTCCCCACCACTGTGGGCATTTAAGGCTGGAGAGGGCCGCAGCCCTCCCCGGTATCTTAGAACGAGTCTTCGAACTTCTTGGCCAGATCTTCGATGTTGTCCGGCGGCCAGTCCTCGACGTCCATGCCCAGGTGCAGGCCCATGCCCGACAGCACTTCCTTGATTTCGTTCAGGGACTTGCGGCCAAAGTTCGGGGTGCGGAGCATTTCCGCTTCGGTCTTCTGAATCAGATCACCGATGTAAACGATGTTATCGTTCTTCAAGCAGTTTGCCGAACGCACGGACAGTTCCAGCTCATCCACCTTCTTAAGCAGAAGCGGGTTGAACTCGAGACCGTCGTCCTCGTCCTGGCGACCAGCGGATTCGGGCTCTTCGAAGTTCACGAAGATCGACAGTTGATCCTGCAGAATGCGCGCAGCATAGGCAACGGCATCATCCGGAGAGACAGAACCGTCGGTTTCCACTTTCATGGTCAGCTTGTCATAGTCCAGAACCTGACCTTCACGGGTCGGCTGAACGTCATAGGAGACCTTTTTCACCGGCGAATAGATCGCATCGATCGGGATCAGACCGATGGGCGCATCTTCCGGCTTGTTCTTCTCGGCAGAGACATATCCCTTACCCGTGTTCACGGTCAGCTCCATGAACAGATCGGCGCCATCATCGAGGTGGCAGATCACGTGATCGCGATTCAGAATCTCGATACCGGCGCTTTCGGAGATATCACCTGCAGTAACGATTGCCGGACCCTTCGCATTGATCGACAGACGCTTGTGGCCTTCGACTTCCATGCGCAGAGACACACCCTTGAGGTTCAGGATGATGTCGGTAACGTCTTCACGTACGCCGGCAACGCTAGAAAACTCGTGCAGGACGTTGTCGATCTGAACACTGGTGATAGCCGCGCCTTGCAGCGAGCTCATCAGAACGCGGCGCAGCGCGTTGCCAAGGGTCAGACCAAAGCCGCGCTCGAGCGGTTCTGCAACGACAGTTGCCTGACGTGCGGGGTCATTTCCCGGCTTCACTTCAAGCTGCGTCGGCTTGATCAATTCGGCCCAATTTTTATGGATCATGCAATCCCTCCATTCCTGTCCACGCCCCATGTCCAAAGGTGCGGACGCCCGAGGTTCAAAATGACGGACTGGGGCCCGACAAATCAAGCGGGGCCCCAGCGATAGTCTGAAATCTTAGACGCGGCGACGCTTCGGCGGGCGGCAGCCGTTGTGGGCGATCGGGGTCACGTCACGGATCGAGGTGATGTTGAAACCGATTGCAGCCAGAGCGCGCAGCGCGGATTCACGACCCGAACCGGGGCCCTGAACTTCGACCTCAAGGGTCTTTACGCCGTGTTCCTGAGCTTTCTTGCCTGCGTCTTCGGCAGCCATCTGAGCAGCATAGGGCGTGGACTTACGGGAGCCCTTGAAACCCATGGTCCCAGCAGAGGACCAGGAGATCGCGTTGCCCTGAACGTCGGAGATCAGGATCTTGGTGTTGTTGAACGAAGAGTTCACATGCGCAACACCAGAGGCGATGTTCTTGCGCTCTTTGCGCTTAATGCGGGATTTATCGCGTGCCATGTTCCGGATCCTCCCTTATTTCTTCTTACCGGCAATGGCCTTTGCGGGGCCTTTGCGGGTGCGTGCGTTGGTGTGGGTCCGCTGGCCGCGAACTGGCAGGTTGCGGCGGTGGCGCAGGCCACGGTAGCAGCCCAGATCCATCAGACGCTTGATGTTCATCTGCACTTCACGACGCAGATCACCTTCAACGGTGTAGTTCGCGTCAATGTGCTCGCGGATGGCCAGAACTTCGGAGTCGGACAGCTCGTTCACGCGACGGGTTACGTCGATGCCCACTGCTTCGCAGATGGCCTGAGCGGAGGTTGTGCCGATACCGGTGATATAGGTGAGGGCGATGGGGACCCGTTTGGCAGTCGGGATGTTTACGCCGGCAATACGTGCCACGTGTCACTTTCCTTTTCGTTGCGGTTCCGTAGCTCCAGAACCTTTTTTCACAACGCTCAACAATGGCAGGTCCGCCGGATCGTCAAGCTTGTCTCGAGGTAGTCAAACGACGGAAGAAACCCGTAGTCTGGATTGATTCCCAATAGGGATGGGCTTCCCTATGTGCATTTGACAATCACGTCAACCCGGACACCAAAGAAACATGCAAGTTTCGGGTTTTATCAGAATGTGCCGTCGCAGGTCCGGGATAAAAAAGAGCCGGGCGAACCCGGCTCCAATGCGTCGTTTTTGAGAACCGGCTTAGCCGAGGATCTTGGCAATCGAGGCTTGCACATCCCCGATTGAGGCCAGCCCATCAACCTTCTTCAGCTTGCCCTTGGCGTAGTAGTAACCAATCAGCGGCGAAGTCTTCTTGTAGTATTCCATCAGACGGGTCTTGAGGCTGTCCTCATTGTCGTCGGCGCGGCGCTTGATGTTAGTGCTGCCGCAATTGGAGCATTTGCCATCGGCAGGCCAGGGTTTGGTCTCATCGTGGTAGACCTCGCCACAGTCGCCGCAGGTAGATCGGCCAGTGATGCGGGCAACCAGAGCTGCATCGTCAACCGACATTTCAATGACCGCATCCAGACTTTGGCCCATATCCGACAGAAGAACTGTCAGCGCATCGGCCTGCGCGAGCGTGCGGGGAAAACCGTCGAAGATAAATCCACCTTCGGCGCCTTCCGCGATCTTCTCCCGGATCAGGCCAATCACGATCTCATCCGTGACCAGCTCTCCACGGGCGATAACCTCGGCAACCTTTTTGCCCATCTCGCTGCCGCTGGCCTGAGCATCGCGCAGCATGTCACCAGTGCTAAGCTGCACCATGCCACGGGTTTCTACAAGATGACGTGCTTGCGTGCCTTTACCGGCCCCGGGCGGGCCCAAGAGAATGATATTCATCGACGCGAGGGCCCCCGTTTCGTACGTTTCTTGCTGCGTCCGCGCAGCTGGCTTTTCTCGATCAGCCCTTCATACTGGTGGGCCAGAAGGTGGCTTTGGGCCTGCTGGATCGTATCCATGGTCACCGAGACGACGATCAGAACCGACGTGCCGCCAAAGTAGACCGGGATGGCAAACTGACCGCGCAGGATTTCAGGCAGGATACAGACCGCCGCCAGATAGGCCGAGCCCAGAACCAGAATCCGGTTGACCACATATTCGATGTATTCTGCGGTTTTCTTACCGGGGCGAATACCGGGCACAAAGCCGTTCTGGTTCTTCAGGTTGGTGGCGACTTCCTCCGGCTTGAAGGAAACGTTGAACGTGTAGAAGTAGGCAAAGAACACGATCATCGCGACAAAGAACAACAGGTACAGCGGCTGGCCCGGGCCAAAGTTGGCGAGGATCCACGACATGACAGGCCCAGTTGTCGTGCCGGTCGAGAACGTTGAGATCGTCACGGGGAGCAGCAGCAGCGAGCTGGCAAAGATCGCCGGGATAACGCTGGCAGGGTTAACCTTCACCGGCAGGTGCGACGAGCCGCCGTCATAGACCTTCATACCCACCTGACGGCGAGGATACTGAATGTGAATCTTGCGCAGTGCCCGTTCCATGAAGACCACGAACATGATGACGGCAATCACCATGAAGATCACACCGATCAGAACAGCCGGGCTGATGGCGCCGGACCGACCCGAGGCAAAGAACTGAGCGATGGCAGCAGGAACCTCGGCGATGATGCCGACAAAGATGATCAGAGAGATACCGTTGCCAATGCCGCGTTGGGTGATCTGCTCACCGAGCCACATCAGGAACATGGTGCCGCCAACCAGGGTGATCAGACAGGCCATGCGGAAATACATGCCGGGATCATGGGCCAGGTTGCCCGATTCCAGCGAAACCGCCAGACCGTAGGCCTGTGCCGTTGCCAGTGCGACAGTGCCGTAGCGGGTATACTGGTTGATCTTCTTGCGGCCCTGCTCGCCCTCTTTTTTCAGCTGCTCAAGCGCGGGAACCATGGACGTCAGAAGCTGAACGATGATCGAGGCCGAGATATAGGGCATAATGCCAAGGGCAAAGATCCCCATCCGGCCAAGGGCGCCACCGGTGAACATCGACACCATACCGCCAATGCCCTGCCCTGCGTCGTCCATGAATTCGCGAAGCGCCGCGGCGTCGATGCCAGGAACCGGGATAAAGGTGCCAAGGCGATAGACGATCAATAGACCAAGGGTGAACAGGATGCGATTGCGCAGATCCGTTGCCTTGCCCAGTGCGGACCAGCTGGTGTTCGCCGCCATTTGTTCTGCTGCTGATACCATGAAATGGGTCTCTTTTTGCGAAAACGCCGCCCGGACCGTTTTCCGGCTCGGACGGCGTATGGGAAAACTGATGACCTATGTAAGCGGCATCGGCGCCGCTCACAAGGCGTTACTCAGCTGCAGCTGCTGTTGCCACGGTCAGGGTGCCGCCCGCCTTTTCAACTGCCTCGACGGCAGCCTTGGAGGCGCCGGTGACAGTGATGTTGGACTTGGCAGAAAACTCACCCTTGGCAAGGATGCGGATACCGTCCTTCTTGCGGCGCACCAGGCCGGATTCGATCAGCGAATCTTCGGTGATGGTTGCAGCGTCCAGCTTGCCTGCGTCGATGAATTTCTGGATCAGGCCAAGGTTCACAACAGCAAATGCCTTGCGGTTCGGCTTGTTGAAGCCGCGCTTCGGCAGACGCTGGTACAGCGGCATCTGGCCGCCTTCGTAGCCGTTGATGGCCACACCCGAACGGGATTTCTGGCCTTTGATACCACGGCCACCCATCTTACCCTTGCCGGAGCCGGGGCCACGGCCAACACGGGTGCGTTTCTTCGCGGCGCCTGGATTGTCGCGCAGTTCATTGAGTTTCATATCGCTTCTCCTAAAGCCGGACGTGCCCCGCGAAGCGTGATGAGGCAGACTCGGCGTTTCTTGGTTTTGATTCTGCGGCGCAAGGCCACCGGGGGCGTATAGCCCCAAGCGATAAGCGTTTCAACCCCGGTGCAACTCAGAAGTCAGCCAGCCAGCGCTCTGACGGTTTGCGATCCAGAAATTGCGTCCATGGCTGCCTTACGGCAGTCAAAGCAAATCCGTCGGGGGATCAGGGTTCCAGGCCCGGGATCCGTCAAGATACCCTCAATCCAGTCACCGCTTACATGGTAACGCAGGCACTGAGTGCATTGACATGTTGCTTTGGGGGACGGGATGCGCAGGACTGACGAATCCTGTGTGATCGCAACCGGCTCATGACGGACCATGAGCCCGCTCTCTGACGTCGGCTCGATGATCATTTCAAACAAGCGCCTGATATCAGGCCCATCGCAACGGTAGGATAGCGCGATAGGGGATGCTGTCTCCCTGACATTAAAGAATAGAGCGTTGAGAAACGATCGCGTCGCAATGTCCGAAACGAACCCCAAAAGCGGCCTGTTGATGACCCTATATTGGCAGGCATCTGATGATCGAGTCTCTACTGCAAAGTCATCCCAGTCTGAACTGACTTCACGCAAAACATTCTGATGATCGATACGGTACCACATGGCGCCTCCAAAGGCATGGACCACCACCCGTTTGGAGTGTATCACCAAACACTGCGCACAACAAGAACGGCGTAGGTTGGCCCGTGGACCGTCCCACGAACCAGGTAGTGGACTGCAGTAGATGCACAAAAAGCGAGCATCCGGGACACATAGCCAGCTACCCGAGCTGCAAAACCAGGCAGATAACCAGAGACACCGCGCCTCACCAGCTCTCAAGCGCATATATGTAAAGAAGATTTTGGTGGAGCCTAGGGGAGTCGAACCCCTGACCTCTTGCATGCCATGCAAGCGCTCTCCCAACTGAGCTAAGGCCCCATTTCCACCCAACCAAGTGCTGCCCGGTCGGTGTGAGAGGTCATTTAAGGGACGATGGCGCAGGCTGCAAGAGCAAAATGCATCATCATTTGGAGATTTTTCCGGTCACGGCTATTCGGCTTTGAAGAGTGTCTCAGGCGGCCTGTACGCCGACTGAAGGAGGGCATTTTATGCCCTCCAGCCGCCGCGACATCAGGAGTCGTCGTCTTCGGATGCGACGTCCGCGATTTCGTCCAGCGAGACGTTGTCGTCATCGTCATCGTCCAGAACATCATCGCCCAGATCCAGATCGACGTCCTCGTCATCCTCCAGAACGACATCATCACCGTCGGTGTTCTCCTTGGCCTTGAGCGTGGCCGCATCTTCGGAGTCGGCCTCGATCATGCGGCTCTTGCCGGTGTCGAGCGCAACGACCTCGCCCGTGTAGGGGCTGACGATCGGGTCCTTGTTCAGGTCATAAAAGCGTTTTCCGGTGGTCGGGCAAACGCGCTTTACACCCCATTCTTCCTTGGGCATGTGGATCCCCTTGATTTACTGGTGAGTCGTATCGACGATTCAGGTCCCTTGCCATATGAGGGATGTACTGTCAAAGCCTTTGCCCCAAAGGAGAGCCAATGAGCGCCCATCACCTGCCAGGAGATCCGCCGGTGCCGCTGATCCTGCGGCGCTCGGCCCGTGCGCGGCGGATCAGCCTGCGCGTCTCATCCCTGGATGGCCGGGTGACGCTGACCTTGCCCAAAAGCCTGCCAGAGCGGGAGGCGCTGGATTTTGCCGCTGAAAAGGAGGGCTGGATCCGTGGTCACCTGTCGCGTCAGCCCGAGGTGGTCGCAGTGAGCTTTGGTACAGTCCTACCGGTGGCGGGCCGCGCGTTGCGCGTTGCACAAGGGCACGCTCGCGGTGTTCGCATTGTCGGTGAAGAGCTTCTCGTAGGGGGAAAACGACCGGCAAAATCCCTTGAGCGTTATCTCAAGGAACTAGCTCGCGACCATTTGGCAGCGGCTTCAGATGACTATGCCGCGCAGCTCGGGCAGCCCTTCTCGCGCCTCACGCTGCGCGACACCCGGTCACGCTGGGGATCCTGTTCTTCTGCCGGAGCACTGATGTATTCATGGCGGCTCATCCTGGCGCCGCCAGAGGTGCTCCGCTATGTCGCGGCCCATGAAGTCGCACACCTGCAAGAGATGAATCATGCGCCCGCCTTTTGGTCACTGGTTCACACGCTATATGGCGACTATCGGGCGCCACGGGACTGGCTGCGCAAGAACGGAAGTCAGTTGCACCGCTATATTTTCACAGACTGATTCCCAAGCTTCCGAGAACAGGTCTGCTTAATCATGGCACATTGACCTTGGCGCTTTTTGTGATCACAAGAACGCATGACCTTGTCCACCCGCTCCACATCCGAACAGCTGTCCTCTGCGCATGACCGCGTTTACCGGACTTTACGCACACGCATCATGCATGGCGAGATCGCTCCGGGTGAAGCGCTGACCCTGCGTGGAATCGGCCATGAGTTCGATGTCTCAATGACCCCGGCACGGGAAGCGGTGCGCCGCCTTGTGGCGGAAGGGGCGCTGTTCCTGTCGTCCTCGGGGCGGGTCTCCACACCTGAACTAAGCAACGAGCGAATTGAAGAACTGGCAGCGCTCAGATCGCTTCTTGAGGTTGAGCTGTCCAGTCGCGCCCTGCCCCGCGCCCATATGGCGCTGATCGACAGGTTGCAGGCGATAAATGCAACCGTCGCGGAAATGGTCTCAAAACGTGACGCCGTTGGATACATTCGGACCAACCTGGAGTTTCACCGCACGCTTTACCTGCGCGCCCAGGCGCCCGCGATGCTGGCCATGGCGGAAACGGTCTGGCTGCAGCTGGGGCCGACGATGCGCGCGCTTTACGGACGCCTGCGCCGAACCGAACCACCCCAAAACCATAAACTTATCATTGCCGCTTTGAAGGCCGGAGACGAGCCGGGTTTGAGACTGGCAGTCCGGTCAGACGTCACGCAGGGCCTCAAGCTGCTTGTGGCCTGACGCCTCGATAGCTTTTCCGGACAACCGGCACCTGCATCAGAAACCGGTGCGTACAGGGGTCAACCTTGAGGCAACGACGCGTTGATAGCGCTTTCCAGCTTGTCGATCACTTCGGTGATTTGATCATCGGAAATAATGAAGGGCGGCGCCAGCAGGATGTGGTCTCCGTTTCGACCGTCGCGGGTGCCTGACATCGGGTAGCAGATCAAACCCGCCTCGAAGGCGGCTTTCTTGATCTTTGCTGCCAGACCCCGAGCAGGATCAAAGGGGGCTTTGCTGTCGCGATCCTGAACCAGTTCGATACCGCGGAACAAGCCTCGGCCGCGGATATCCCCCACATGGGCATGTTGGCCAAAGCGGTTCTCCATGGCCGACTGAAGACGCTCGCCCATTGCCGCGCAGCGCGCGATCAGATCCCGCTCAAGCATTTGGTTCACCACGGCCAGTCCGGCGGCGGTCGCAACAGGGTGGCCAATATAGGTGTGGCCGTGCTGGAAGAAGCCGCTGCCGCCCTCGATTGCTTCATAAATCTGCCGAGTGCAGAGCATCGCCCCGATCGGCTGGTAGCCGGCCCCCAGCCCCTTGGCGATGCAGAGGATATCGGGGGCCACCCCGTCCGCGTCACAGGCGAACAGATGGCCGGTGCGGCCCATGCCGCACATCACCTCGTCCAGGATCAGCAGCACGCCGTATTGGTCACAAATCTCGCGGATGCGCTTGAAGTAGCCCTCGACCGCTGGCACGGCGCCGGAGGTCGCCCCGACCACTGGCTCGGCCATGAAGGCCATGACGGTCTCTGGTCCAAGACGCAAAATTTCGGCTTCAAGCTCATTTGCGACCCGCTGGCCGTAGTCGAAACTGCTCTCGCCCTCGACGCGGCCCACATATTCGTAACAAGGCGCGATGTGCGAGACCCCGATCAAAAGCGGGTCGAACTGCTGGCGCCGCCAGGCATTCCCCCCCGCCGCCAGCGCCCCTAGAGTATTGCCGTGATAGCTCTGCCGCCGCGCGATCAGGTGACGCCGGCCTGGCTCTCCTTTTTCAAGAAAATACTGACGTGCCAGTTTGATCGCGGCCTCGGTGGCTTCCGAGCCGCCCGAGACGAAATAGGCCCGATCCAGATCGCCCGGAGCATTCGCGATCAAAAGGTCCGCAAGCGCTTCGGCCGGTTCGGATGTCATGAAGCCGGTATGGGCGAAGGCCAGTTTGCCAACCTGCTCCTGTACCGCCGAAATCACCGCAGCGTCGGAATGCCCAAGGCATGACACCGCCGCGCCGCCCGAACCATCGAAGTAGCGCTTGCCGGTGGAATCGATCAGATAGCAGCCCTCGCCGCCAATGGCGGTCGGCAAATGCGCCTTGGTGTGACGGGGAAATACATGCGACATGCTCAGCCCTCCTTGAGGCTGTGACCCGCGGCTTTCGCGGCTGTTACAAAGGCCGAGACCGAGGCTGCATTGTCTTTCAGCAGCGCACCGTCCGGCGTCTCAACGTTGTTTTCAAATCCTAGGCGCACATTCCCTCCGGCGGCAACGGCCGCGAGCAGGCAGGCATGTTCCTTGCGGCCAAATGCGCAGACGGTCCAATTCAGGCCCAGATCTGCGGTTGCATTTAGAAAGCCAGGCAGATGCTCAGGTTCGGCCAGTACCGGCGGCGCGTATTGCCCCAGGACAAAGATCGCATCACGCATATCACTGGGAACGGTGCCATCCTTGTACCAGGCTTTCAGTTGCTGAACGCAGGAGAACCCGTAAAGAATGTGCTGGACCTGCGTGCGCGCCTCGCGGCACAGCGCATAGGCCCGCGCCGCGATCTTTTCATCCCGCGCCATCTCCCGCACCGAGACCGAGGCCGCCTTTGGGCGCAACTGCTCAAGGCAATTAAGCTGGTCCTCGGGCGCATATACACCGGCACTCTCGGTCGTGATCTGAACCGCCATTTCAGGGACAGCACGACCAAGCGCCTGCAAAGCTTCGCGGTATCGGCCCGCATCAAGGGAATGACGCCCGTCATCGTCACGAACATGCAAATGCAACGCCCCTGCGCCCAGCGCATGACACGCGGCGGCAGTCTTTACAATGTCCTCCAGCGTCACCGGAAGGGCCGCGTGATCTGGCTTGCCGCGCCGCGCCCCATTCGGAGCCACCATCAGGTTATACTCTACCACAGCGCTCTCCAGCCTCGTGTTTCCACGAGACTATCGAAAAGGAAGGGATCGATCTCAATTGCCCGCAAAAAGAACAAACGATCTTTTTGGTCCGCCTCCACGTGAGCAGAGGCGCGCAGGCTGCACAGCGACAAAAAATGGCGAGTTGAGCGCCCATTTTTGGAGCAATCGACAAGCAGCGCACCAAGTCAGGCGAATATTGGCCCTGTTCTGGACACATCCAAACACCTGTTTTCCGCAGCAAAACAACACCTTGCAAATGGTGGGGGAGTGCAGGGCACGGTTCGCGCATGCACTGGCCACAAAGGCGGGTATCATCTGGACCTACTAGAGTTGATCAAATTGGCGTTTCGTCAGTCTCAGGCCAGTCTGACCGCCCGGCCGCGATTCAGACCTCAAGAACAATAAATGAAAGGACATGTCATGGACGGCACGTTCAACGAAAACGATCTCAGCCGCGTCGTGGACGCAGACAAGGCGCATGTCTGGCACCACCTGATTCAGCATAAACCCTTTGAAACCGCCGATCCGCGCATCATTGTCGAAGGCAAGGGCATGCGGGTCTGGGACCAGAACGGCAAGGAATGGCTGGATGCTGTCTCTGGCGGTGTCTGGACCGTCAACGTCGGCTATGGCCGCGAGGAAATCTGCAAGGCGGTCTATGACCAGCTGATGAAGCTTTGCTATTTTGCCCAGTCCGCTGGCTCCATCCCCGGCTCGCTCTATGCGGAAAAGCTGATCGAGAAGATGCCCGGCATGAGTCGCGTATACTACTGCAACTCCGGCTCCGAGGCGAACGAGAAGGCCTTCAAGATGGTGCGCCAGATCGCGCACAAGAAATATGGCGGCAAGAAGAACAAGATCCTTTACCGTGATCGCGACTACCACGGCTCTACCCTTGCGGCGATGTCAGCCGGTGGCCAGGACGAGCGCAACGCGCAGTACGGCCCCTTCGCGCCCGGCTTCGTGCGCGTGCCCCATTGCATGGAATACCGCAAGCACGAGCTGGGCCTTGAGCACCTCTCGGGCCGTGAATTCGGCATCGCCGCTGCCAATCTGATCGAAGAGGTCATCCTGCGCGAAGGCCCGGATACCGTCGGCGCGCTCTGCCTTGAGCCCGTCACCGCCGGTGGCGGCGTGATCGAGGCACCAGAAGGCTACTGGGAGCGCGTGCAGGAGATCTGCAAACAGTACGACATCCTCCTTCATATCGACGAGGTGGTCTGCGGAATCGGGCGCACCGGCACCTGGTTCGGCTATCAGCACTACGGTATCCAGCCCGACTTCGTGACCATGGCCAAGGGCGTTGCCTCCGGCTATGCGGCAATCGCCTGCATGGTCACCACCGAAGAGGTCTTTGAGATGTTCAAGGACGACGCCGCGGACCCGCTCAACTACTTCCGCGACATCTCCACCTTTGGTGGCTGTACCGCTGGCCCTGCGGCCGCACTGGTGAACATGCAGATCATCGAGGACGAGGGTCTTTTGGAAAACTGCACCGCCATGGGCGAGCGGATGATGTCCAACCTCAAGGCGCTGCAGGAAAAGCACTCTGCAATTGGCGATGTGCGCGGCAAGGGACTGTTCCTCGGCGCCGAACTGGTCACTGACCGCGAAACCAAAGAGCCGGTGGACGAAAAGCAGGCGCAGGCCGTTGTTGCCGAAGTCGGCGCCCAGGGCGTTATCATCGGCGTCACCAACCGCTCCGTACCCGGCAAGAACAATACCCTTTGCTTCAGCCCCGCGCTGATCGCCAAGGCCGAGGATATCGACGCTATCACCAACGCGGTGGATGTGGCCCTGACCAAGGTGTTTGGCTGAACCCCGAACTGGTCTGGCAAAATTGCCAAAAGGCGGCTCTTATCACAGGGCCGCCTTTCTTGTTTTCTCTGTGCTCAGGACAGAATCAAGGACCGCGCCCATGCCCATCGACCTTTGGATGGCACCAACCGAACTGCACTCACGCACCGTGTCACTGGTCCCGCTCGCTCAGAGCCATGCCGCAGATCTGTCAGAGGCTGCGGCAGACGGGGATCTGCACCGGCTTTGGTACACATCGGTCCCGACACCTGAGCAGGTTCCGGCCGAGATCGACCGTCGCCTTGGGCTGCTGGATGCAGGCGCGATGGTCCCCTTCGCAGTCCTCGACCCTGCTGGGCATGCCGTCGGCATGACGACCTATATGAACATCGACAACGGCAACCGGCGGGTCGAAATCGGCTCCACCTGGTATCGCCAATCCGTGCAGCGCACCGGCCTCAACACTGCCTGCAAGCTTTTGATGCTGCGGCACGCCTTTGGGGCTTGCGATGCCATCGCGGTGGAGTTCCGCACCCATCGCCTGAACCGGCAAAGCCGCGCAGCCATCGAACGACTCGGCGCGCGACTCGACGGCATCCTGCGCGCCCATATGATCCTTCCAAACGGCACCATACGCGACACGGCTGTCTACTCAGTCACCGCCGCCGACTGGCCGACGGTTCAGGCAAACCTTGAATTCATGGCATATCGCTAACCCACCGCCGCGCGTCAGCGCGGCGCCAAGCCCAACGGGAGAGGGGCAGTCTGAAGATTGCCCCGATCCGGGCGGGAGTGCCCCCGCCTGCTCCATTCAAAGCATCTGAAACAGGATACCCGACAGGATCGCGCCGCTGACACCAAGTGCCAGGTACGTGGCAAAGACCTGCGGCTTCACCAAGGACCAGACTGCTGCCATGGCCGGGATCGAACTGACTGCGCCCGCAATCATGAAGGCCATGGCGGCGCCTGCGCTCATGCCCTGCTCCATCAGCCCCGCCAGCAAAGGCGGTGCCACGTAGGAGTTCAAATAGGCAGGCATCCCCACAAGGGCTGCGATGGCAATCGTCCCGACACCCTCTCCACCGACGATCCCGGCAATGGTTTCTGCGGGGACATACGAAACCAGCAGCGCCTCCAGAACATAAGCCAGTGCAAGCCATTTCAGCAGGAACAGGCCGTTCGTTACAAACTCGGCCCGGAACGTCTGCCGCCGCTCTGCCTCACGCCAGAACGCCCAGACCGGCTTTGAGTCCAGTTTTGGCGCACCGCATCCGCAGCAGCTGGATTTCTGCACCTGTTTCAGCGGATTTGCAAAAACACCGCGCCCCATCAGCGCCTTGATGGCAAATCCTCCAAATAGCCCCAGCCCCAAGGCAGCAACCGCTTTGCCGAGTGCAAAGGGCCATCCCAGCGCGCCCGCGGTGATCAACAGCGTGGGAGGATCGATCAAAGGAGAGGACAACCAGAAGGCCATGACAGCCGATAAAGGCGCGCCCAGCGCCAACAATCCTGCAATGAAGGGGATCACTTCACAGGAACAGAAGGGCGCCAAACCGCCGAAAACGGCAGCCAATAGGATCATCCGCACCTCACGCCCTTCAAAGGCCCGAGCCACCATCGTCTCGGCCCCCGTGGCCTTGAGATAAGACAGCAAAAGGACTGCAAACAGGATATAGCGCCCCGTATGCAGAAGTGCATTTACAGCGAACAGCACCACCGTCTCAATGTTTTCCGGATGCAGCAGCGCCACAGCAAGGAGCAGAACAGCGCTTACGGTCCAAGGTGTTTTTATCCAACGCAGCGCTTGGCGCGAGACGGTTGGGTTCTGAGTAAGATCAGCCATCGTTTGCGGCCTCCCTTTGTTGATCCGAGCAGCATTCGCTGAGAATAAAATCCGCCAAATCCCGCAGGCGGTTGAAATCAGCCCGATTGAGGGTCGCCCGCCCCATCTTTTCCTGCACCACGACCCCAGCCCCTGACAGGAACTTCAAATGATGCGCTAACGTCGAAGGTGCGATGCCGGTGCGCTCTTGAATGTCCTGAACCATAAGTCCCGCATGACCCGCCCGGATCAGGCAACGCAATACCTTCAGCCGCGCTTCGGATCCCATGGCCGCAAAACCGCCTGCTGCTTCTTCCCACTGCATATCACGACTCCATATAACTATATTACTAGTTATATAGTTTTTTTGTGCGGTCAACCGAAATTTCCCGCACCCCAGTTAAGTCCAGATTGCGCTCCCCCTAAGGCCAGCCTACTGTCACGCCATGGCTATTTCCGTCGATACCTTCTTTCTCAACCCGGACGCCCAGGGAACCCTGCAGGCACAGATCCAGGAGATGATCGCGGAGGGCGTGTTGTCAGGGCGATTTCGGGTCGGAGAGAAACTGCCGTCTTCACGAAAACTAGCCAGCCACCTAGGCATAAGCCGCATTACCGTGACGCTGGCCTATACAGAACTGTTGGCAAATGATTACCTCACATCGCGTGGGCGCTCGGGTTATTATGTTTCGGAAAATGCCCCGATCCCGCCCAGCTACGCACCCTCGCAAAGCGCAGGCGATTCCGTGGACTGGTCGCAGGCCATCGTGCGCGGCTTCACCGGCGGTGACACACCGCGCAAGCCGCACGACTGGCGCAGCTATCGATACCCCTTCATCTATGGACAGGCGGATCCGGCCTTGTTCGATCATGCAAACTGGCGCCTGTGCGCCTTGCGGGCGCTGGGACAAAAAGACTTCTCCGCACTGACAAACGATTACTTTGATCAGGATGATCCGCTGCTGATCGAGTATATTGCACGCCATACCCTGCCCCGGCGTGGGGTCACTGCCCGGCCAGAACAGATCCTTATTACCTTGGGAGCCCAGAATGCCCTGTGGCTGGCGATTCAGCTGTTACTGAACCGCGGACGGAAGGCGGCGATCGAAGACCCCACCTATTACACGCTGCGCGACCAGCTTGGCCACGTGCGCTGCCAGATGGACTGTATCCCGGTGGACAAGGACGGGCTGCCGCCCGAGGCGATCTCGGAGGATACCAATGTCATCTTCTGCACCCCTAGCCATCAAAGCCCCACCACCGCGACGATGCCGATGGACCGGCGCAAGGCACTGCTGAACCGCGCCCGTGAGATCGATGCGGTCATTGTAGAGGATGACTATGAATTCGAGATGTCCTTCCTTGGCGCGCCTTCTCCTGCCTTGAAGTCCCTCGATAGGGATGGGCGTGTGATCTATATCGGAAGCTTCTCAAAATCCCTGTTTCCGGGGCTGAGGCTTGGCTATCTGGTAGGCTCGGAGAGCTTTATCCGGCAAGCCAGAGCCCTGCGAGCAAGCGTTTTAAGGCACCCGCCCGGCCATATGCAGCGCACGGTCGCCTATTTCCTGTCTCTAGGACACTATGATTCTCAAATTCGCCGCATGGCGAAAGAGCTTCACAACCGCCGCCTGGTGATCGAAGAGGCTGTTGCAACCCATGGCTTGTCCATCTCGGGTGGCGGGGTCTACGGGGGCTCGTCCCTTTGGATGCGTGCACCGGACGGCACCGATACGGCCGCTGCCGCTCAGCAGTTGAAAGAGAAAAGCGTCATTATCGAACCCGGTGCACCATTCTTTTCTCCCGAGCATCGTCAGCACAACTTTTATCGACTCGGGTATTCTTCCATTCCTGCAAACCGGATTGAACCGGGCCTTGCACTGCTCGCACAGGGCCTGAAGCAAACTTAGGACCTTTCGATCAGGCATCGCTCCCGCCCCCTTGAAACGCATCCAGGATGCGCTCCAAGGCGTTGGGCGTAGCGCCGCGCAAAGCGCGGCGCTACGCCCAACGGGAACGATGCATCTGTGATGCAGACGTGACGGGCGGGAGCGCTTTTGTCCCGAAGATGTACCTCAACGTGAAATGTGACACAGGGGCAATCCGATCTGGCTCTAATCTGGAACACTATCTGGCCCTAACCCGCACATGGGCGACAGCCTACACAATTTGCAATGCCCGGCCTGGCCCCGGCCCTCTTTGCGTCTCACAGGAGAACACGCCATGAAAATGACCACCGAGGAAGCCTTTGTAAAAACCCTGCAAATGCATGGTATTCAGCACGCTTTCGGCATCATCGGCTCGGCCATGATGCCCATTTCCGACCTTTTCCCCAAGGCCGGCATCACCTTCTGGGATTGTGCACATGAAGGCAGCGCCGGCATGATGGCCGACGGTTACACCCGCGCCACCGGCAAGATGTCGATGATGATCGCCCAGAACGGCCCCGGCATCACGAATTTCGTCACCGCCGTAAAGACCGCCTATTGGAACCATACGCCACTCTTGCTGGTGACACCGCAGGCTGCCAACAAAACCATCGGTCAGGGCGGTTTCCAGGAAGTCGAACAGATGAAACTGTTCGAGGATATGGTCGCATATCAGGAAGAAGTCCGCGACCCCACCCGTGTCGCCGAAGTCCTGAACCGCGTGATCATGCAGGCCAAGCGCGCCTCCGCCCCGGCGCAGCTCAACATTCCGCGCGATATGTGGACCCAGGTCGTCGACATCGAACTGCCTGCCATCGTCGAATTCGAACGCCCCACCGGCGGTGAGGCTGCACTGGCGCAAGCGGCTGAACTGATGTCGCGCGCCAAGAACCCGGTCATCCTGAATGGTGCCGGCGTGGTCCTCTCCAAGGGCGGCATCGCAGCCTCGCAGGCCTTGGCAGAGCGTCTGGATGCACCGGTCTGTGTCGGCTACCAGCACAACGATGCCTTTCCCGGCGGGCATCCGCTATTTGCGGGCCCGCTTGGCTACAACGGCTCCAAGGCGGCGATGGAACTGATCAAGGAGGCCGATGTGGTGCTGTGCCTTGGCACGCGCCTCAACCCCTTCTCGACCCTGCCCGGATACGGAATGGAATACTGGCCCGCCGAGGCCAAGATCATCCAGGTCGACATCAATCCCGATCGCATTGGCCTGACCAAGAAAGTCTCGGTCGGCATCGTCGGAGACGCCGCCAAGGTCGCTACCGCCATTTTGAACCAGCTGAGCGACAGCGCAGGCGATGCGGGCCGCGACGCGCGCAAAGCCAAGATTGCCGAGACCAAATCCCGATGGGCGCAGCAGCTCAGCTCGATGGATCACGAGGATGACGATCCCGGCACCACCTGGAACCAGCGCGCCCGCGCCGACAAGCCGGATTGGATGTCTCCCCGCATGGCCTGGCGCGCGATCCAGTCAGCGCTTCCACGTGAGGCGATCATCTCCTCCGACATCGGCAACAACTGCGCCATCGGCAACGCCTACCCGTCCTTTGACGAGGGCCGCAAATACCTCGCCCCCGGTCTATTCGGCCCTTGCGGTTATGGCCTGCCCGCCATCGTGGGCGCCAAGATCGGCTGCCCGGATGTGCCGGTCGTGGGTTTTGCAGGCGACGGCGCCTTTGGCATCGCGGTGAACGAACTCACCGCCATCGGTCGCGATGAATGGCCTGCGGTGACCCAGGTGGTCTTCCGCAACTACCAGTGGGGCGCGGAAAAGCGCAACTCGACCCTGTGGTTTGACGACAACTTTGTCGGCACTGAGCTGGACCAGCAGGTGTCCTACGCCGGGATCGCCAATGCCTGCGGCCTGAAGGGCGTTGTAGCCCGCACCATGGACGAGCTGACCGCCGCCCTGTCGCAGGCCATCGAGGATCAAAAGAACGGCATCACCACCCTCATTGAGGCGATGATCAATCAGGAACTGGGCGAACCCTTCCGCCGCGATGCCATGAAGAACCCGGTCGAGGTCGCAGGCATCTCTGCCGACGACATGCGTCCGCAGCAGGTCGGCTGACGGCCATGACGGCGCCCTTTGATTTGCCATTTGATCTGAATGGAGGTCAGGGCGCCTATCTGGCCGCCGCATTGTTCGTGGCGGCCTTCATTCGCGGCTATTCCGGGTTTGGCTTTTCCGCCATTTTCATCATTCTGGCCGCTTTGGTCACCAACCCGCTGCCGCTGATCCCGGTGGTGTTTTCCTGTGAAATCGCCATGACCGCCTTTCAGGCACGCGGCATCCGCCCCCATGTGGACTGGCACCGCGCGCTGATGCTGCTTGCGGGAGCTGCCGTTGCGACGGTGCCGGCCGTGACCGTGATGGCTCGCCTGGGCGAAGACCAGGCTCGGCTTGTGATCTCGACGCTGGTTCTGCTCCTGAGCCTGATCCTGCTGAGCGGCTGGCAGTTGCGCCGTCCCATCGGGGCGACCGGAAACCTTGGCGTTGGCGTGATCTCAGGCATGGCCAACAGCGCGGGCGTCGGCGGATTGCCGACCGCTGCCTTCCTGACAGCACAGCCCATTGCGCCCGCTGTCTTCCGCGCCACCATGATCGTTTTTCTGACCGGCATCGACATGATGGCCCTGCCCGTGATGGCGGCAAACGGCCTTACCGGTATCGACACGCTGATCGGCGTCGGCCTTGCCTTTCCCATCCTTGGTGCGGGCATCTGGGCCGGAAGCCGCCGCTTTGCCAGCGCTGATCAGGCAAGTTTTCGGCGCGGGGTCGTCATCTTGCTGACCGCGCTCGCCGCCCTCAATATCGCGCGTGTGCTGTAATGGAACGTGGTCTAATCCTGATCCTCAATGCAGGCTCTTCCTCGATCAAGTTCTCGGTCTTTGATCCCGGCCTGACAGAGCGCCTGCACGGTCTGGCAGAGGGCATTGGCGGCGCCTCAAGACTCATCATCGGCGAGAAGACGGCCGAAATCCCCTTCATCGATCACAGGTCCGCACTCGCTGCCATCCTAGGCGCGCTCCAAAAAGCTCAGATCAGCGCGGACGCACTACTGGCCATCGGGCATCGTGTCGTCCATGGCGGGCGCAAGCTGACCACACCGATGCGCATCACCCCAGAAGTGCGTGCCGAAATCGCGGACTGCACGCCACTTGCCCCGCTCCACAACCCGCACAGCCTTGCCGCCATCGACACCATGGCAGAGCTGGCCCCCGGCGTGCCGCAATTCGCCAGTTTCGACACGTCCTTCCACGCCACCAATCCCGATGTGGCGACCCGCTATGCCATCCCCCGCATGATCGAGACCAAGGGCATCCGCCGCTACGGTTTTCACGGGCTATCCTATGCGGCACTGGTGCGGCGCCTGCCCGAGATGTCAGGCGAGAAACTCCCCGCGCGCCTACTGGCGTTTCATCTTGGCAATGGCGCCTCGCTCTGCGCCATCCGGGGCGGGCAGTCCATCGCCACCACTATGGGTTACTCGCCGCTGGACGGGCTGACCATGGGCACGCGCTCGGGCGGGATCGACGCCAATGCAGTCTTGCGCCTTGTCGAGGACAATGGGCTGGAGCGCACCAAGGCGATCCTTAACCACGAAAGCGGGCTTCTGGGCCTGTCGGGCGGCAAATCCGACATGCGCAAGCTGATGCTGGACCCTAGCGCCGACAGCGCCTTTGCCATTGATCACTTCTGTTACTGGTCCCTGCGCCACGCGGGCAGCCTGATTGCCGCGCTCGAGGGGCTGGACGCCGTGGCATTTACTGGCGGGATTGGCGAGAACGCTACCGCGATCCGTGCCCGGATCCTGCGCGGCCTGGAATGGATCGGTGTGCGGATGAACCCGGACGCGAACGAGGCGCACCAGATGGCGCTTCATTGCAAATCCTCGGCCGTGAAGATCTGGGTGATCCCCGCCGATGAAGAACGTCAGATCGCCATGGACACCCTGGCGCAACTGCCGGAGGCCCTATGAGAACCTTCCGAAGCGTTCCTCAGGCCTGCGCAGCGGTCAGCACCGTCGCCGCAACGATGTCACTGACGCTGGCCCCGCGGCTCAGATCGCACACTGGGCGCGCAAAGCCCTGCAGGAACGGCCCGAGCGCCTGGGCACCTGCCAGTTCCTGGCACAGCTTGTATCCGATGTTGCCTGCATCAAGGCTCGGGAAAATCAGCACGTTGGCATCCAAAGGCTCGATCCCTTTCTTGGCCGCAATCGCCCCGTTGAGCGCCGCATCGACCTGCACCGGTCCGGCAAAGCCCGCAAGTTCAGCCGCCTCGCGCACCAGGGCAACGCTGTCCCCATCGCCCGAGGTGCCGGTGGAAAAGGACAGCATCGCCACCCGCGCCGCGCCCAACAGCGCCTTGGCGGAGGCCGCAGAGGCACGTGCGATATCGGCAAGCTGCACCGCATCCGGCGCCACATTAACGGCACAGTCGGCAAAGACCAGCTCGCGCCCATCCGGGAAGACCATCAGGAAGAACGACGAGGGCACCGAGACTCCATTCGCCAGTCCGATCCCGATGCTTGCCGCCTCGATCACGCGGCGGGTGGGCACATCGGCGCCAGCGACCATGGCGTCCGCCTCTCCCACCGCAACCATCGCGGCAGCGCGGTACAAGGGCTTGGAAATCATACGCTTTGCGATGGCCTCTTTAAGGCCACGCGCCTTTACCAGAGCCTGCACATGGGCCTCTGACGGCTCTGACAGCGGCAGGGGTCGGCACAGGCCTTCGGCATGCAGGCGCTCGGTTGCTTCTGCGACCCGCGCATCCTCCATTTCGGGAAAGACCACCCGGGCCTGCCGCACCTTTGCGGCCTCAACTGCATTTTCCAGAACCGACATATCATTCTCCCTTGCCATAAGAAGGAGCCAGCTATGAGCGATAACGTCAAGATCAACCGGGGTCTGAAAGGCGTCTATTTCGAACGGTCCGGCGTTTCGGACATTGATGGCGCCAAGGGAGAGCTTAGCTATCGCGGCTATTCGATCCACGATCTGGCCACCCATTCCACCTTTGAAGAGGTCTGCTACCTGCTGATCCATGGCCAGCTACCGAACACGCAGGAACTGGCCGAGTTCGACGCCCGGCTCAAAGCCGCGCGCGTTCTGCCAGACGAGGTCCACGCCATTATCCGCGCCTGCAAGGACGGGCATCCGATGGATGTGCTGCGCACCGCCGTTTCGGCCCTTGCCGCGCTGGAGCCTGCCAGCCAGGCGGTTGGCGAGGAGGCCTTTGTCGCCAATGGCATTCGCCTCACCAGCCAGGTGCCGATGATCATCGCCGCCCATGAAGCACTCCGAAACGGCCGCGATCCGGTGGCCCCGGATATGTCATTGGGACATGCCGCCAACTGGCTGTGGATGCTGAAGGGCGAAAAACCCAGCACAGATGCGGCGCGGCTGGCGGATGTGGATTTCATCCTACACGCAGAACATGGCTCCAACGCCTCCAGTTTTGCCGCCCGTGTCACCATCGGCACCGAGGCCAACCTGCATGGCGCCATCGTCACGGCGCTCTCGACCCTGGCCGGTCCCGCCCATGGCGGCGCGGCCGAGGACGTGATGAAAATGGTGCATGAGATCGGAACGCCGGAAAATGCCGCCGCCTATGTGAAAGCCAAGCGCGCCGCCAAGGAAGCCGTCACCGGCTTTGGCCACCGCGTCTATCGCAAGGAAGATCCCCGCGCCCGCCACATGCGCGAAGGCGTTCGCAAGCTGGGCGATGAAATGGGCGCGCCTGAGTGGTACGAGATCCTGCAGTCCGTGGTCGAAGCCATGTCGCCCTACGCGCGCCACGGTCTCAATGTGAACGTCGATTTCTATTCCGGCGTGATCTACCAGCTGCATGGCATCCCGATGGACCTTTATGTGCCGATCTTTGCCATCGGCCGAATGCCCGGCTGGGTCATCCAGTGCATCGAGCAGCAGCGCGGCAATATCCTGATCCGCCCCCTGACACTTTATAATGGGCCAGAGCCACGCAGCTACATCCCCATGGAAGAACGCTGATCTGAAAATGCATGCAGTAATGGGACATTTTCCCACCAAACCGAACATTAGAAGAAAACTCTCGCAAGGCCGGTTCATCCGACCTAGCCTGCCAGAACGCGACGAACGGGGATAGCCATGGGTTTCAACCAACCACAGATCGACACCTCTCCTCCGGTTTCCGAAGAGGTGCGTCAGACCACCTGCTATATGTGCGCCTGCCGTTGCGGGATCAACGTGCATATGAAAACCGGCAGCAATGGCAAGAAACAGGTGGCCTATATCGAGGGCAACCGCGATCACCCGGTCAACAAAGGCGTTCTTTGTGCCAAGGGCAGCGCCGGGATCATGCAGCATAACGCCCCCTCGCGCCTGCGCGCGCCGCTGCGGCGGGTTGGGCCGCGCGGATCGGGGGAGTTCGAGGAAATCACCTGGGACGAGGCGCTGGATATGGCGGCTTCCTGGCTGGCGCCCCTGCGCAAAAGCGCGCCTGAAAAGCTCGCGTTTTTCACCGGACGCGATCAGTCACAAAGCTTTACCAGCTTCTGGGCGCAGAATTTCGGGACCCCCAACTATGCCGCGCATGGGGGTTTTTGTTCGGTCAACATGGCGACAGCCGGCATCTACACCATGGGCGGCGCCTTCTGGGAATTTGGCCAACCGGACTGGGATCATACCAAGCTGTTCATGTTGTTCGGCGTCGCGGAAGACCATGACAGCAACCCCATAAAAATGGGCATTGGCCGCATCAAGGCGCGCGGTGCGCGGGTGATCGGCGTCAACCCGATCCGCACCGGATATAACGCGGTGGCGGACGATTGGGTCGGCATCACTCCCAGCACCGATGGGCTGTTCATCCTGTCGCTGGTGCATGTGCTGCTGAAAGCCGGGAAGATTGATCTTGATTACCTCAGTCGCTTTACCAATGCGCCGGTATTGGTGAACGCCAGCGAAGGGCCAGAGAAAGGCCTTTTGATGCGCGATGAGAATGGCAAGGAACTGGTGATCGACCGCAATACCGGCAAGCTCGCGCCCTTTGATCAGCCCGGCGTGCGCCCCGATCTTCATGCCACCTATCGCCATGCGGGCGTCACCCACCGGCCAGTGTTCCACCTGATGGCCGAACGCTACCTGTCAGACGACTACGCGCCCGAGACTGTGGCCGGTCAATGCGGCATCCCCGCCGTCCGGATTCGCTCCATCGCAGCGGAAATCGCCCGTGTAGCCTTTGAGGAGGCTTTCGAGATCCAGCAGGAATGGACGGATTTTCGCGGTGAGGTGCATAAGACAATGGTCGGACGGCCTGTCTCGTTCCATTCGATGCGCGGGGTTTCGGCCCATGCCAACGGCTTTCAGACCTGCCGCGCGCTGCATGTCCTGCAGATCCTTCTAGGCACGGTCGAGGTCCCCGGCGGTTTCCGCTTCAAACCGCCCTACCCCAAACCCGCCACCGCGCATCCCAAACCCCACTGCGGCGTCCAACCCGACTGCGCGCTGGACGGCCCGCACCTGGGATTTGTGCACGGGCCAGATGATCTGGCGCTGAAAGACGACGGCAGCCCGGCGCGCATCGACAAGGCCTTTACCTGGGAAAACCCGATGAGCGCCCATGGCCTCATGCATATGGTGATCTCGAACGCCCATGCGGGCGACCCTTACAAGATCGACACGCTGTTCATGTATATGGCGAACATGTCGTGGAATTCATCGATGAACACCCGCGGCGTCATCGACATGCTGACCGACACCGATGAGACCGGCGAATACGTTATCCCGCGTATCATTTACTCCGACGCCTATAGTTCGGAAATGGTCGCCTATGCCGACCTGATCCTGCCCGACACCACCTATCTGGAGCGGCACGACTGTATCTCGCTGCTGGATCGCCCCATCTGCGAGGCGGACGCCGCCGCCGATGCCATCCGCTGGCCGGTGGTGGAGCCGGACCGGGACGTGCGCGGCTTTCAAACTGCCCTGGTGCAACTGGCCAACCGATTGAAACTGCCCGGCTTCACCGCCGAGGACGGCAGCGCGAAATATCAGGACTATGCCGACTATATCGTCAACCACGAGCGCAAACCGGGCATTGGCCCGCTGGCGGGATGGCGCGGCGATGGCAGCCAGTCGGGGCGCGGCGATGTGAACCCTGAGCAATTGGACCGCTATATCGAAAACGGCGGCTTTCATGTCAGCCATATCCCGGATGCAGCGCTCTACTACAAACCGTGGAACACCGCCTATCAGGACTGGGCGGTGGGCATGGGTCTTTACGACAAGCCCGAACCCTATCTGTTCCAGCTCTATGTAGAACCGTTGCGGAAATTCCAGCTGGCCGCTGAAGGATACGGGGAACGTCAGCCCCCCGAGCATCTGCGCGAACGCATCAAGGCGACCATGGACCCGCTGCCGATCTGGTACGAAACAGACCAGCAGGGCAACGCAGGCTTCACCGTCAACGCGCTGACCCAGCGCCCAATGGCGATGTACCATTCCTGGGGCAGCCAAAACGCATGGCTGCGGCAATTACACGGACGCAATCCCCTGTATGTGCCCACGAAACTGATGCGCGAAAATGGCCTGTCAGACGGTGACTGGGCGCGGGTCTCATCTCCGCATGGAGAGATCACGGTCCCGGTGATGGAGATGGCCGCGCTCAATGAAAACACGGTGTGGACCTGGAACGCCATCGGCAAGCGCAAGGGCGCCTGGGCGCTGGACGAAAACGCGCCCGAGGCGACCAAGGGATTTCTGCTCAATCATCTGATCCACGAGCTGTTGCCGCCCAAAGGGGACGGGCTTCGCTGGGCCAACTCGGACCCGATCACCGGCCAGGCCGCCTGGTTCGACCTCAAGGTGAAGATCGAAAAGGCCGCGCCGCCTGACGGGATCGCCGAAAGCCAGCCCGCGTTCGCGCCGATCACCTCACCGGTGGACACCGGTCCCAAGGATCTGAAATGGAAGGTGGGCAAATGACCGAACTGCCTGCACAGACGAGCCGGAAGATGGGTCTGGTGATCGATCTGGATACCTGCGTCGGCTGCCATGCCTGCGTGATTTCCTGCAAGGGCTGGAATACGGAAAACTACGGCGCGCCGCTGTCGGATCAGGATCCCTATGGCGCGGATCCTTCGGGGACCTTCCTCAACCGCGTGCATTCCTATGAGGTGCAACCGGAGCAGGGACATGCCCAGCTGGTGCATTTCCCCAAATCCTGCCTGCACTGCGAAGACGCGCCCTGCGTCACAGTCTGCCCCACCGGTGCCAGCTACAAGCGGGTCGAGGACGGCATCGTTCTGGTCAATGAAAGCGACTGCATTGGCTGTGGCCTCTGCGCTTGGGCCTGCCCCTATGGCGCACGCGAGTTGGACCTAGCCGAAGGTGTGATGAAGAAATGCACGCTCTGCGTGGACCGCATCTATAACGAAAACCTCCCCGAAGAAGACCGCGTGCCGTCATGTGTGCGCACCTGCCCGGCGGGCGCGCGGCATTTTGGCGATCTGGGCGATCCGGCTAGCGAAGTCTCACAACTAGTCTCCGACCGTGGCGGCATGGACCTGATGCCCGAGATGGCCACAAAACCTGTCAACAAATACCTGCCGCCCCGCCCCAAGGACCGGATAGAGGATCAGATCGACATTCTGGCGCCGCTTCTGGCGCCCGTCGCGGAGGAACCCGCTGGCTTCCTTGGCTGGCTGGACAAGGCACTTGATAAACTGCCCGGAGGAAATTCCTGATGCATCCGGCTCCTTCCGTCATCATCTTTACCACCCTGTCGGGGCTTGGTTTTGGGCTGCTGGCCTTTCTTGGGCTGGGCATGCCTTCGGTTACAGGCTGGGTCGCCTTCGTGTTTTATGCCATCGCCTATGCGCTGGCCGTGGGCGGCCTGCTGGCCTCGACCTTTCACCTTGGCCACCCGGAACGTGCCTGGAAGGCCTTCAGCCAGTGGCGGACCAGCTGGCTCAGCCGCGAAGGCTGCGCTGCCGTTTCCACGCTGCTGGTTATGGCGCTCTATGCCGCCGGAGCTGTTTTCCTTGAAGCTGACTGGCGTCTCCTCGGCCTGCTCGGCGCCGCGCTCAGCATCGGCACCGTATTCACCACCGCGATGATCTACACCCAGCTAAAGACCATCCCGCGCTGGCACAGCCCGATCACGCCCATGGTGTTTCTGAGCTTTTCCATCGCAGGTGGCGCGCTATTGGCGGGCCGCGAAAGCCTCGCCCCCTGGCTACTGGCGCTGGCTGGGGCGATACAGCTCATCTATTGGGCAAAGACGGACAAGGCGCTGGCGCAGTCGGGCACTGACATCGGCACGGCCACGGGGCTGGGGGATCGCGGCACCGTGCGCGCGTTTGAACCGCCGCACACGGGCAGCAACTACCTGCTGCGCGAATTCGTCTATGTGGTGGGGCGCAAGCACGCGCTGAAGCTGCGCGTCATTGGCTTTGCCCTCGCCTTCGCCCTGCCGATTGCCCTGATGGTCATGCCCTTTTCAGGCCTGATGCTGAAACATCTTATGGCGGGCCTTGCGGTGCTGTTGCATATCGCAGGCGTGGCCTGTCTGCGCTGGCTGTTCTTTGCTGAGGCCGAACATGTGGTCGGTCTCTACTACGGTAAGCGCTGAACACGATCTGGTGGCCTTCGTCGAATGGCCCCCAGGTTTTTTTGCCGCCTCCTGTCACACATCAAACGGCTGTGTCGTCCTGTTCCTGTAACCGCAGAAAAAGGACCCTGACAATGACACAACGACTGGACCAGTTCGCCGTAGCCGCCGACCTTTTCAAGCCGATGATGGCGATGGAAGCTACGCTCAAGGACAGCGGACTTGAACACAGCCTGATCGAGCTGATCAAACTGCGGGTCTCGCAGATCAACGGCTGTGCCTTCTGCATTCACATGCACACTCACGATGCCCGCAAGAACGGTGAAACAGAGGACCGGATGCACCTTTTGCCTGCCTGGCGCGAGTCCACGCTCTACAGCGCGCGCGAGCGCGCCGCATTGGCCTGGGCCGAGGCACTGACACGGATTGAAACGGCCGGTGCTCCGGATGCGGACTATCAGGCACTGGCGCAGCACTTCACACCTCACGCGCAGGTCGCCGTCACCCTGGCGATCACGACAATCAATGCCTGGAACCGGATTGCAATCGCCTTTGGCACACCGCATCCTGCCACGCAGGAGGCCAACGCCGCGTGAGAGCAGCAACTCTGACACCGAATGGAGCAGATATGTTCCTTGCAACGCGGTCGCGCCTGTTCGCGATCGCGTATCGCATGCTGGGCAGCGTCAGCGATGCCGAAGACATCCTGCAGGACTGCTTCCTGCGCTGGCAATCCGTGGAGCAGTCAGAGGTACGCGATCCGGTTGGCTATCTGGTCCGCATAACCTCGCGCCTGTGTCTGGACCATCTGAAATCGGCGCGGGTGCGCCGGGAGGAATACCCGGGAGAATGGCTGCCGGAGCCGATCCTCACCGATGAGCCATTGGACGGGCTCGATCACGATGTCTCCGTTGCGCTTTTGATGGCCTTGGAGCGGCTTTCCCCGGCCGAACGAGCGGCCTTCCTGTTGCATGACGTTTTTGACACGCCTTTCGCCGAGATCTCGGACCTGCTGGATCGCAGCGCCGCATCCTGCCGCCAACTGGCCACGCGGGCGCGCAAGAAGGTGCAGGACGGCAAGCCAAAGACGCCCGTTGCACCGGGCCAGAGCCAAGCCCTGACAGAAGCTTTCTTTCGGGCCGCCAAGGCGGGTGATCTGGACAGCCTCAAGCACATGTTGGCGGATGATGTTCAACTCATCTCTGACGGGGGCGGCAAGGCAATGGCCGCGCTCAATCCCATTTTCGGGGCGGCAAAAGTCCTGCGATTGCTCGATGGTTTGGCGCGAAAATATCCGGACCATTCCCCAACTGCGACGCGCCAGTGCCATCTCAATGGTCTTCCCGCAATGCTCAGCCTGGAGCCAGAGGGGATCCTGCAGGCGACCGCCCTTGAAATCGAAGCGGGGCGGATCTCGCGTATCTATGTGATCCGCAATCCGGACAAGACGCGACATCTGCTATCCGCCCTAAACGGCGACGACTTGCCCAAAAATGAAATCAGCCCCCGAATAGGGGGCTGATGTACATCTTCATAAAGGCTGTTCGAGGGATTTATAACAGGCCTGCGTGCTTCATCGCCGCGTCGATCGCTGCCTTGGTGCTGTCTTCCAGCGTGGTCAGCGGACAGCGGACCTCTTCGCTGCACAGGCCCAGTTTCGACAGTCCGTACTTTGCCCCCACAAGGCCCGGCTCGATAAAGATCGCCTCGTGCAGGGGCATCAGCCGGTCCTGATATTCGAGCGCGGTCTTGTAATCACCGGCCAGAGTCGCCGCCTGGAACTCGGCGCAAAGCTTCGGCGCCACGTTTGCGGTGACCGAGATGCAGCCGACACCGCCATGGGCGTTGAAGCCCAGCGCGGTGGCGTCTTCGCCCGACAGCTGGATGAAATCCGCGCCGCAGCACGCACGCTGCTGGCTGACGCGCTCCAGCTTGCCGGTGGCATCCTTGACGCCGACGATGCGCGGCAGCTTGGCCAGCTCACCCATGGTGGCGGGCAGCATGTCCACGACCGAGCGCGGCGGGATGTTGTAGATGATGATCGGAATATTGGCGCAGTCGTGCAGGGCGGTGAAATGCGCCACCATGCCGCGCTGTGTCGGCTTGTTGTAATAGGGCGTCACCACAAGGGCCGCATCGGCGCCAATGCGCGCGGCGAATTCAACAAAGCGAATCGCCTCGACCGTATTGTTGGAGCCCGCGCCCGCGATGACCGGCACCCGGCCAGCTGCGGCCTTCACGACCTCCGCGATCACGGTTTCATGCTCTTCATGGCTTAGAGTCGGGCTTTCTCCGGTGGTGCCAACGGGCACCAGACCAGTCGAACCTTGCTCGATATGCCATTCTACCAAGTGTTTGAGCGTATCCAGATCCAGCTCGCCGTTGCGAAACGGGGTGACGAGGGCTGGCATAGAGCCTTTGAACATGGGCACGCTCCCTTAGTTGCGAGTGGTCGGCAGGCAAAGCCCCGCCGGAATGGTGGACGAACCGGGGTTTTCAGTTGATACCGGGTCGTCACGGATTATCGTCACAGCCTCTATCCCCGGTTCACGAGAAAATGCAAGAGATGACACGCATTCTGGCCCTCATTCTGCTGATCCTTCCGATCCTTGGCTCGGGCCCGGCGTGGTCTGACAGCTTGTCCGAAGCGATGGAGTTGGTGCGAGACAGGGACTGGGACGCGGCCGCTGAAAGAGCAGGTCCCGAGGCGACCGTCGCCCGCGATTTGGTTGAATGGCACCGGCTGCGCGCGGGCGAAGGAACGTCGCGTGAGGTTATGACCTTCCTGGCACGGCGCCCGGACTGGCCGGGTCTGCCTTACCTGCGCCGTCAACAAGAGGAAAACCTCGCCAAGGCGCCTCACCCTGTCACGATCTCTTTTTACTCGGACCACAGCCCCGAAACGGCCGAAGGCGCGTTGAGCCTTGCCCGCGCCCTCATCCGCGCGGGGCGCCGCAGCGAGGGAGAGACCGAAATCATTCGCGCATGGCAAACCATGCCGATGACCGAAGAGCTTCAGAAGGCATTCCTCGCGGATTTTGGCGCCCTGGTCACACCGCATAACACTGCGCGGCTGGACCGGCTCTTGTGGGATCATCATCTTGTCAGCTCCCGCCGGATGCTCGAACTGGTGCCGGAAGGGCATCGCAAACTGGCCGAGGCGCGCATTGCGCTGCAGGAACGCGCCGCCGGGGTGGATGCAAAGATCGCCGCTGTCCCGGACAGTCTGAAAGACGATGCTGGCCTTGCCTATGACCGCTTTGACTGGCGTGATCAGAAGGGTCGACGCGAAGGCGCCATCCAAATGCTGATGGAGCGCAGCGTGAGCGCCGAAAAGCTTGGCCGCCCCGAAGACTGGCTGCGCCGCCGCCGGGATCTGGCCCGTCAGGACATGCGCGATGGAAACAATGAGCGCGCTTACCAGCTTGCGGCCTATCACTTTTCCACGCCAGAGGCGGGCTATGGATATTCTGACTGTGAATGGCTGGCTGGTTACATCGCCCTGCGAAAGCTCAATGATGCCGCGCTGGCCGCGCAGCATTTCGAGCGTTTCCTTGCTTCGGTCGAAACGCCCATCTCGGTCGGTCGTGGCGGCTATTGGCTGGGCCGCGCATATGCCGCGCTTGGCCAGGTGGAAAAGGCCCATGCCGCGTATTCAAAGGGCGCGGCCTATCAGACCTCTTTCTACGGCATTCTTGCCGCTGAGGCGCTGGGGCGTCCTTTTGACCCGGAACTGGCAAACCCGCCCGCCCTGCCAGACTGGCGCAGCGCGGCCTTCCTGAACTCCTCAGTCGCCGAGGCTGGGCTTCAACTGCTTCGCTCGGGAGAGCTGTCCCTCGGGGAGCGGTTCCTCACTCATCTGACCGAAAGCCTGCCAACGGAACAGGCCTTCCAGATGGGACAGATGGCCGTCGAAATGAACCAACCGCACCTTGCGGTGATGATTGGGAAGCGTGCAGCGCAGTATGGTATTGAACTGAAAGGGGCCTACTATCCCCTACATCCGGTAGCCGAGCAGAAGCTGCCCATGGCGCCGGAGATGACCCTCGCCATCGCCCGCCGCGAAAGCGAATTCGACCCCGGCGTAATCAGCCACGCCGGCGCGCGCGGGTTGATGCAGGTGATGCCGGCGACGGCCAAACTGGTCGCGGGGGAACTGGGTATTCTGGACAAGCACAAAACCGCCCGCCTGACTGCTGAATGGGACTACAACGCCACCCTGGGCGCACAGTATCTTGCCCGCCTAGCCGAAGAATTCGGTGGCAATGTGGTGATGATGGCCGCGGGCTACAACGCAGGCCCAAGACGCCCTATCACCTGGATGGAACGCTATGGTGATCCCCGCGACGGTACACCCGATGTCATCGACTGGATCGAGCACATCCCCTTCAACGAGACCCGCAACTACGTGATGCGCGTCACCGAAAGCCTGCCAGTCTACCGCGCGCGGCTGGGCAAAACGCCGCTTCCGATCCCCTTTTCACGGGAACTCAAGGGCTCAACCCTTGCGGCGTTCGCGCCATAGGGTGAACAGCCCGGCTGCCACGACGATGCCCGCCCCAAGCGCCACGTTGAAGCGGATCGTCTCGGAAAACACCACAAGCCCCAGCATCGCCGCCCAGGGCAGTTGCAGATAGGCAAAAGGCTGTACTGCGCTGGCTTCTGCGGCCTCATAACAGCGGATAAGCAGGTAGTGACCCAGCGCGCCGGTGAGGCACAAGAGCCCCATCCAGCCCCAATCCGGCGCGCTCATCGCCTCCCAATTCCAGAGGCCAATCGGCGTCATGAAGACCACACCTACAACACCCACATAAAAGAAACTGGTCGCCGAATTGTCCTTTCGCGCCGCATAGCGCGTCAGCAGCCCGTAAAGGGCGAACATCAAGGCGGCTAAAAGCGGCACCAGGGCTGCGGGCTGAAACACACCGACGCCAGGTTCGAGGATGATCAGAACGCCAAGGAACCCGACCAGAATCGCACTCCAGCGCCAGATCCCGACCTTCTCTCCCAGAATTGGCCCAGACAGGGCCGCGATCATCAACGGATATGAGACAAAGACCGCGTGGCTTTCCACCAACCCCAAAAGGGTGAAGGCCAGCACCATGACGCATATTTCTGCCGCACAGATAAAACCGCGAAAGATCTGCAGCCAGATCTGGCGGGTGCGGGCGACCTTTTTCAGCCCCCCCGGTTGGCGCAAAGCAATGGAGATCACGAAAAGCGACAGGAACCAGTAGCGGATCATCACCACCATATAGACGTTGTATTCCCCGGCCAGATGGCGCGAAATCCCGTCCTGCAGGGCAAAGACGATCGTGGCGCCAATCATCAGCAGCACGCCAAGGCGCGTGTTGTTGCCTGCCTCGTGTGTCTCTGCGGTGCTCATGCCAGTTCTGCCTTCGTCATATGTCTCTTGCGCCCGTAGCCGGGGATGCGCGTTACGGTGAACCCCGCCGCCTCCAGTCCCCTACGCACGAAGCCCGCCGCCGTATAGGTCGCTGCCGTGCCGCCGGGCGCCGTATGCCGGGCAACCTCGACCATCAATTCTTCACCCCACAACTCGGGGTTTTTGGCCGGGGAAAACCCGTCCAGAAACCAGGCATCGGCCTGCCCCGTCCACTCTGGCAGCGACAGGCGCGCGTCGTCCCTGATCATCTGGAACTGCAGGGTGTCAAAGGCGCAGCTGCCCTCCCCGCTCCATTTTGCCAGAAATCGCTCGGCCCAGGAGGCAACGGCCGGAAAGGCCTCAAGCGCCTTTGCCATATCGACAGGCGCCATCGGGAAGGCCTCGAAACTGGTGAAATGCAGCGCGCCCTCCTGACCGCTTTCCTCCCACAGCTTCCACGCCGCCATCAGGTTCAGCCCGGTGCCAAAGCCCAGTTCCGCGATATGAAACCCCGGCGCAAACCGCGCGGGCAGATCGTTGCCCGCCAAAAACACATGCTCCGTCTCCGCCAGACCGTCCTGGATCGAGAAATAGGGATCATCGAACTGCTGTGATACGGGAACGCTGCCATCGCGCCAGCTCAGGCTGGCCTGCTGATGACGGGCCTGCTGGTCTGCCATGCTGTTTTCCCTTAAGTGATGTCACGGATTGGCGCGACACTGGCGAAAGGGCGGGCGAATGGCAATGGCAGATATCACTGTGCGCGGAGCGGGAATTTTCGGCCTCTCCATCGCCTGGATCTGCATCCGGCGCGGCGCACGTGTACAGGTGATCGACCCCTTTGGCCCCGGTGCAGGCTCCAGCGGTGGCCTTGTGGGCGCGCTGGCGCCACATGTACCGGAAAACTGGAACCCCAAGAAACAGTTCCAATTCGAAAGCCTGTTGATGGCGCACCGCTTCTGGGACGACGTTGAAAAGGCAGGCGGTGTATCAGCTGGCTACGGGCGCACGGGACGGCTGCAACCGATCAACGACGCCCGCACGCTAGAGCTGGCCCGCCAGCGCGAAGGCACCGCCGCTGATCTCTGGCGGACCAGCGAGGGGCAACAGGCCAAATGGACCGTCTGCGCGGCAGAGGCTTTCGGCGACTGGGCACCGCCCAGCGCCACCGGCCTCGTGATCCACGACACGCTCAGCGCCCGCATGCACCCCCGCCGCGCTTGCGACGCCCTCGTTGCGGCCCTGAAGGCGAAAGGCGTTCCCATCCTTACTGACGGCAGCGATCAGGGACAGGTCTTGCACGCTACCGGATACGCGGGTTTACAGGAACTGAACCAGATCACCGGCAAGACCATCGGCGGCGGCGTCAAGGGCCAGGCCGCACTATTGCGCTACGACGCCGGAGAGGCTCCACAGCTTTACGCAGACAGCCTCCATATCATCCCGCATGCGGATGGCACCGTTGGTATTGGCTCCACGAGTGAGCGGGAATTTGATAACGGTTCCGGCACAGACGAGCAGCTGGACGACATCCTCTCCCGCGCCCGCGGCGCAGTTCCCCTGCTGCAGGATGCCCAGGTGATCGACCGCTGGGCCGGGGTGCGCCCACGTGCCAAATCCCGCGCCCCTATGCTGGGTCCCTGGCCGGACCGGCCCAGCCATTTCATCGCCAATGGCGGCTTCAAGATCGGCTTTGGCATGGCGCCCAAGGTGGCCGAGGTCATGGCCGATCTACTCCTGGAGCAAACGGACAGAATTCCCGAAGGCTTCCGCGTCGAAGACAACCTCTGACGGGCACGCCTTCCCGTTCTGATCCGGGTCAAGGGAGGCGCAGCCTGCGCGCATCGCGCGCCTTGCCCTTGACGCGGAGCGGAACACCCAGAATTGGACAGGCGCATTTGAGGGCAGACTTGCCCCTCAAAACGCTTCTCAGCTTCTTTCACGCCGCGCAGCGGCGCCAGGCCCAACTGCCCGCGTCATATTCGCAGAATATGGCCCGGCAGGCGGGAGCCTCCCTTTTCAGGCTGCCTCGGCCTTTGCACTCATGCATTGCCGCCCGTCCGGGCCGCGCACCCAAAGATCATTGCCAGCCCGGCAGAAGGTCGCCGTCTCGAAATGCATCAATGGTGACGACGCCCGAAAGGAAAACCGTTTGAGCGGACCAATCACCTCTTCTGCCAGTAGCATCAAGTGTTGCGCCAGCAGAGGGCCGTGCACCACCAGCCCGTTGTAACCCTCTACATCCCGCGCATAGTCCAGATCATAGTGGATGCGGTGCCCGTTGAAGGTCAGTGCCGAATAGCGAAACAACAGGGTCGAGGAAAACGCCTCTTCCCGCACATCTGTCTCGTCAACGCGCGCTTGCGGCGCAACCGGCTGCGGCGCCTTTGGATCGGGGTCTTCCCGGTAGACAAGATCCTGCCATTCCGTCAGGCAAAGCTGACCCTTCTGCCAGATCTCATGCCGCAGGGTGACAAAGGCGAGCGGGCCGGTCCGGCCTTCTTTGTGCTCCGCCTTTTCCAAGGTCGATCGCTTCTCGGCCGGAGTGCCTGCCTGCAACGCTGCATCGAACTGCAACCGCCCGCCAGCCCACATGCGCCGTGGCAACCCAAGATCGGGAATCAGACTGCCCTCAGCCCCAACACGCGGATGACCATCGCGCCCAAGGCCCCTAGGCGACTGGGGGGACCAGAAATAGAGCTGATGGTAAAAGGGCGGCAAGGGGCTTCCTGCCAAAATGGACGGCTCCCGCGCCAGTGCCACCTCAAATGCAGCGGCACGGGCGGGGTCCATCACGTCGGTCTGACATTCGGTCTGCGAGGTCGCGTGTGATGTGCTCATGGGCGCGACTTTATCCCGCCCAATCCAAAGCGCAAGCGCTACAGGACCTCGTGCAAAGTCAGCCGGCGATTTCATAGCGCAGCTTCTGCATCAGTGTCTCAAGTGTCTTACAATAGAGTTCACTTTTGAGCTGCCCGTTTTCATCAAATTCATTCGATGAATCCGCAAGATGCATTTCGGGGCCCTGCAGAATGCGCGGCTGAAACGGCACCATGAAACTGCGGAGGATCATCTGCGCTCGCTCCCCGCCAGCGCGTCCGGCCGCGGCGGACATCACTGCGACCGGCTTGTTTGACCAGGGCTTTCCATCGGCCCTGCTCACCCAATCAAGGGCATTTTTCAAGGCGCCAGAGGGACCCTTGTTGTATTCAGGCGTCGAAATCGCGACAGCATCGGCCGATGCAATCTGATCTGCCAATGCCTGCACTGCGGCTGGCACACCGTCACGATCCTCATCGTCACCATTGTAAAGCGGCAAGTTCAGGTCGCCTTCCACATGAGTGCAGGGTCCAAAGAGGCGCGCGGCCTCTTTCAACAGCATACGGTTTGTCGCGCCCCTGCGCAGCGATCCGGAAAGGGTGAGTAAAACAGGCTCGGCCATCAAAGGTCCTTTGGGTTTACAGTGGCTTTGGCAGCAAACCTAGGTCGCAGTTGCGCAGAGGCAAAGCCCTGCCGCCGCGCAGCTCATGTGCATCCATTCAGCCCCCAAAGTTCAAGACCGTCACCCCTGCGGAATGATCACGATCTCCACACGGCGGTTGCGCGCCTTGCCCTCTTCGGTGAGGTTGCTGGCCACCGGTTCTTCCTCGCCGCGGCCAATGGTGCGGATCCGGTTGTAGGGCACACCGCCCGCCTGGATCTGGTCTGCCACCACATTGGCGCGCCGTTCGGACAGACCCTGGTTGTAGGCCGCATCGCCATCGCTGTCGGTATGGCCGATCACCTGAACCATGCTGTTGGGATAGCGCACAAGGCTGTCCGCCACTTTCAGCAGGTCCGAACGCACCGAGGGGGTGATCGCGGAGCTGTCGGTGGCAAAGGTCAAATCGTTCGGCAACAGGACGATTAGCCGGTCGCCGGTATTGACGATCGAAATGCCGTCGTTCGAGATCGATTGGCGCAGCTCTGCTTCCTGCTTGTCAAGCTGGCTGCCGATCAAACCGCCCGCGATGGCGCCCACTGCGGCGCCGCCAAGGACCGCGCCGGTCTTGTTGCTCGAATTGGACAGGGCTCCGATACCGGCCCCAAGAATGCCGCCTGCAATCAGACCCTGCTGCTCTTTGCTGGGGCCGCCGCTGTTGCTCAGCATGGCGGGATCGGTGCAAGCGCCCAGCCCGAGCACCGTTGTGACCGCCACCACGGTCGAGAATTTCATGAATGTCATTTTGCCAACCTTCTGACTGCTCTGGACAGCTTGCGCCCCAGCTGAGGCTCGACTGCACTTGTTTTACCGGCAGTATCGCGATTGAACGAGGGCCGCTCAAGTGAGAACTGGCAGGTTTAGGCGGTTTGCCGCCCACCCTTTTCATCCCCATCAAGGCCATCTCCGCGCGCTGCTTCAAACGCCAGCATTGCCCGTTTCACTTCGGTGCCCCAATGATACCCCCCCAAGGCGCCGGATTTGCGCAGGGCCCGATGACAGGGAATGAGCCAGCTGACCGGGTTCTTGCCCACGGCCGTGCCCACGGCCCGCACAGCCCGGGGGGAACCGATGGCTTTGGCAAGTTCGGAGTAGGTTGTGACATGACCTGACGGGATGCGCATCAGGGCCTCCCAGACCTTTATCTGAAGCGGCGCCCCGATCATGTGCAACACTGCTTCCCCCTTTTGCGCAAAGACCGCTTCAGCCAAAGGACGCAGGGCCATCGGATCCTCGACAAAGTGTGCCTGAGGCCAGCGCGCGCGCATGTCGGCCATGGTCGGCTCGGCACCAATCTCTGCTGCAAAGGCCAGCCCGCAAATGCCTTTTTCGGTGCCCATGACCAGCGCCAATCCAAAAGGACTGTCAAACCATCCCCAGCGGATCGTAAGGCCCGCCCCTTTGCGAGCGTATTCTCCAGGGCTCATCGCCTCCCAGCGCAAAAACAGATCGTGCAGGCGCCCTGACCCCGACAGCCCCACCGCATGGGCGGTCTCAAGTGTCGAGAACCGCTCTTGTAGCAGGGTTTTGGCATGACCCAGCCGCAGGTATTGCTGGTATCGCTTGGGCGAGACCCCCACCCAGGCCGAGAAGATCCGCTGGAAATGAGCCGGACTCATGCTCATCTGCGCCGCCAATGCTTCAAGGCCGATGTCCTCACGGCCATCGTCGATCAACTCAATCGCGCGCCGGATGACGCCATAGTGGTAGCCCTCTTCGGTTGGCTGAAGGGTCATTGCCTGCTCTCCTGCATCTTGACTGGAACGAGAATAGCCAAGCGCCGCGCAGCAAACGACCCGGAATTTGCTCTTTGCGCCCGCAGCAGGACGTCTCATCGGCAACAGTCCCTAAGCAGCGCTAAACCAACGGCGCGTTTTTCATTTGCGCACCCCAAGTCTGATCGGCAAAAGGGGCAGCATGGCAAAGCAACTCGATTACCACACCCTGCGCGAGATCTTTTCGCGCTTTCAGGCAGCCGAGCCGGAACCGAAGGGCGAGCTGGAGCATGTAAACGTCTACACGCTGGTTGTAGCTGTCGCCCTGTCGGCGCAGGCGACAGATGCAGGCGTCAACAAAGCCACGCGTGAACTGTTCAAGATCGCGGACACGCCGCAAAAGATGCTGGACCTTGGTGAAGAGGGCCTCATCGAACATATCAAGACGATCGGCCTGTTCCGCAACAAGGCCAAGAATGTCATCAAGATGGCCCGCATCCTGGTCGAGGAGTACGGCGGCGAGGTGCCCAATTCCCGCGCCGCCCTACAGTCGCTGCCGGGAGTGGGTCGCAAGACCGCCAATGTGGTTCTGAACATGTGGTGGCATTATCCGGCGCAGGCGGTGGATACGCACATCTTCCGCGTCGGAAACCGCTCCGGCATTTGCCCCGGCAAGGATGTGGACGCGGTCGAGCGCGCCATCGAAGACAATATCCCGGTCGATTTCCAGCAGCACGCCCATCACTGGCTGATCCTGCACGGCCGCTATCACTGCAAGGCACGCAAGCCAATGTGCGGCACCTGCCTCATCCGCGACCTGTGCCAATACGAGGACAAAACTCTATGAAAACCTATCAGATTGTTGGCATCGGCAACGCCGTTGTCGATGTGATCAGCCAATGCGACGACAGCTTTCTTGACCATATGGGGATCGAGAAGGGCATCATGCAGCTGATCGAGCGTGAGCGCGGCGAGGTCCTGTACGGCGCGATGGAAAGCCGTGTGCAGACGCCTGGTGGCTCTGTCGCCAATACCATCGCAGGCGCCGGTGCGCTGGGGCTGGATGCGGCCTTTATCGGGCGTGTGCATGACGATTCTCTGGGACGGTTCTATGCGGACGCCATGAACGAGGACGGGGTCGATTTCGTGAACCCGCCGGTGCCGGGCGGTGAGCTTCCCACATCCCGTTCAATGATCTTTGTTTCTCCGGACGGGGAGCGGTCGATGAACACTTATCTTGGTATTTCCTCTGAGCTAAGCTCAAAAGATGTCCCGAATGAGGTCGCCGGGCAGACCGAGATCATGTTCCTTGAAGGCTATCTGTTCGACAAGGACAAGGGCAAGACTGCCTTTATGGAAGCGGCCCGGGACTGTCGCCGGGGCGGCGGCAAACCCGGCATCGCCATTTCCGACCCCTTCTGCGTTGAGCGCCACCGCGCCGACTTCCTGTCGCTGATCGAGAACGAGCTGGACTTCGTGATCGGCAACGAAGCCGAGATCCGGTCGCTGTTTGAAACCGACGATCTGGAAGAGGCTCTGGCCAAGACCGCCTCGATCTGTCCGCTCGTGGTTTGCACCCGCTCGGGCGACGGGGTGTCGGTGATCGCGGGCGATACCCGTATCGACGTTCCCGTCACCAAGGTCGTACCCGTGGATGCCACCGGCGCGGGCGATCAGTTTGCCGCCGGGTTCCTATTTGGTCTTGCCACTGGCCGAGATCTGGAGACCTGCGCCAAGATCGGCAACATCTGTGCAGCCGAAGTGATCAGCCACATTGGTCCGCGCCCCGAAAAAGACATGCGCGAAGTCCTGAAGTCCGAAGGGCTTCTCTGAAACAAGAGACGGGGAAACTCCCGCCCGTCGAAATTGCCCCAAGGGGCACCATCTCCCGTTGGGCGTGGCGCGGAGCGGCTTTGCCGCTCCGCGCCACGCCCGCCCCCGCCGTCCGCAGGACGTCAGCGACTGCCTGCAGCAACCAAAGCCTTGGACAGAAGCGCATTGAAAATCGCAACATCCTCGGGCGCCATTTCCGCAAGCAGACCTGCTTGGGTCACCACATGCGCTTCCACCGCTTCATTGATCAGCGCCAGGCCTTCATCCGTGAGAGCGATCAGGAAGCTCCGGCTGTCGGCCGGGTTTACCTTTCGCCGCACCAGCCCGTCCGCCTCCAACCGGTCGATCCGATTGGTCATGGTCCCAGAGGCCACCATTGTGGCTTTCAGCAAATCCCCTGGTGACAACTCATAGGGCGCACCGGCACGGCGCAAGGTCGCCAGAACGTCGAACTTGGCCGCGTTTAACCCGAAGCGCTGAAAGGTCTTTTCCATCTCGGACTGATACGCCAGATAAAGACGCTTAACCCGGCCGATTATACCCATGGCCGTGACATCAAGATCCGGCCGCTCCTGTTCCCATTGCTGGGTGATAAAATCCACATGATCCATACGTTCTGTTTCGGGGCAAACTATCTTGACGTCAAGATTAAACATTATTATCTCGATATCGAGATATATGGAGGTGACGCAGATGCAGTCCCGAGACCTGATCCTGACCGCCCTGGCCCCAGCAATCTGGGGCAGCAGCTATATTGTGACGACCAATTTCCTACCCGGGCATTCGCCCTTTACCGTGGCCCTGCTGCGCGCCCTGCCAGCGGGATTGCTTCTGTTGCTGCTGGTCCGTCAGTTGCCTCCCATGAACTGGGTGCCCAAGCTGCTGGTTCTCGGCGCACTGAACTTCTCCCTGTTCTGGACCTTCCTGTTCCTGTCGGCCTACCGCCTGCCCGGAGGGGTTGCCGCCACTTTGGGCGCAGTACAGCCGCTGGTGGTGGTCTTCCTGTCGGGGCTGGTTCTGAAATCACCGATCAGACTGGCATCAATCCTGGCTGCTGCTCTCAGCATTGCCGGTGTTGCCTTGCTGGTTCTGACACCCGATGCAACACTTGACTCTATTGGCGTTCTTGCTGGCCTTGGCGGCGCTGTCTCCATGGCCGCAGGCGTGGTCCTGACCCGCAAATGGCAGCCGCCGGTACCACTGCTCACCTTTACCGCCTGGCAACTAACCGCCGGGGGCCTGCTGCTGATCCCTCTCACCCTTTGGGCTGTGCCGGAAATGCCCCATTTCACAGCCGAGAACATCCTTGGCCTTGCCTACATGAGCCTCATTGGCGGCGCGCTGACCTATATCCTGTGGTTCCGAGGCCTTGCGCGTATCGAACCCTCTGCCGTCTCACTTCTGGGCGTGCTCAGCCCGCTGACGGCGGTGATCCTGGGCTGGCTCTTCATGCAGGAAATCTTGAGCCTTTATCAGATGATCGGAGCGGGACTTGCCCTGTTCAGCCTGTGGCTTGGGCAGCAGGGGGCCAAACCGGGCGCTGCCGGCAAGGCCCCTAAGCCCGTGCGCACGGCAGCTGAGTAGCGGTATTTGAGAGCTGTCACTGCGGCGCCAAGGGCACGCAGGCCATGCCACGGTGACAGTCGAGCACCTGTTTGCGCAGCGCGTGGATATTCCCGGCAAAGGCAAACTGACCGCAGGGGTCAAACCGGACGATCAGATCACGGCCCCGTTGTTCAGCAAAGATCAGGTACTCCACCCCCGATCTTGCCTTGCCACACCAGGGCCCCATGCATTGCACCTCGATCACCATATCCGCACGCACCTTGCGGTCGAAATCCCGCGCGCCCAGAAGGGCACCGTTGAAAGAGGCACGGAACTGGGTGACCGGTGGAGCCGCATTGGGGTTGCTCGCAGGGGCTCGCGGCAGGCGGCGTTCGTCGAATGAGAGCCGCCCCTGGAGAATGGCATAGGAGCGGTTGGAACTGGCGGCCTTTAGATAGGCATCCGCAACACCCCAAGGCCCGCAGCTGAGCGCATTGGCAGATGAACCTGCACCAAGGATGGCACAGGACGCCACGAGGACGGCTATGCTGGGGCACAGGTTCTTCAATTCCAACCTCCTATAGATACCCCTCGAATTCTTCGACCACACGCGCATAAACCTCACGCTTGAAGGGCACGATCTTTTCCACCAACTGCTCAACCGGTTGCCAGCACCAGGCCGAAAACTCCGGGTGATCGGTGTCGATCCGAACCTGATCGTCAGAGCCCAGAAAACGCATCAGGTACCATTTCTGCTCTTGCCCGCGATAACGCCCGCCCCAGAAGTTCGGCACCACGTCATGGGGCAGATCATAGGGCAGCCAGCCCTCAGACTCGGCGATGATCTCGACCAGCGACGGCAGCACGCCGGTTTCTTCCTCCAGCTCGCGAAGGGCTGCGGTGCGCGGATCCTCGCCTTCGTCGATCCCGCCCTGCGGCATCTGCCAGGCATCCTTGTAGCGGTCGGACCGCTGGCCCACAAAAACCGCTCCTTCGGCGTTGATCATCATCACGCCCACGTTGCGACGGTAAGGCAGCTTGGCGATGTCTTCGGGTGTCATTGGTGTTCCTTGCATTCTTGCACGACCGATTAGACCTGCTGCCGCCGGGGCACGCAAGGGGGTGACGCCGCGTTGACAGGTGACAAACCGCGCGGCAGGCGCGATCCTGCGGCGCAAAGGATAGGGAGAGTGTCGATGACTGCGTACCCAAAAATGCTGGCACCGCTGGATCTGGGTTTCACCACGCTAAAGAACCGCGTGCTGATGGGCTCCATGCATACCGGCCTGGAGGAGACCCGCGACTGGAACCGGGTGGCCGAATTCTATGCCGAGCGCGCGCGGGGCGGTGTGGCCCTGATGGTGACGGGCGGTATTGGTCCCAACCTCGAAGGCTCGGTACTGCCCGGCGCGGCCATGATGACCACCGAAGAGGATGTGAAGAATCACAGCGTGGTAACGGACCGTGTCCATGAGGCAGGCGGAAAGATCGCCATGCAGATCCTGCACGCGGGCCGCTATGCCTATGGCCCAAAATGCGTGGCGCCCAGCGCCATCAAATCGCCGATTTCCCCTTTCCCGCCGAACGAGCTGGACGAAGCAGGCATCGAAAAGCAGATTTCCGACATCGTGAATGCGGCTCGGCTGGCGCAAAAGGCCGGCTACGACGGGGTCGAGATCATGGGCTCCGAAGGATACTTCCTCAACCAGTTTCTGGTCACCCATACCAACAAGCGCACCGATGGCTGGGGCGGCTCCTATGAGAACCGCATGCGCCTGCCGATCGAGGTGGTGCGCCGCACCCGCGAGGCGGTCGGGACCGATTTCATCATCATCTACCGCCTGTCGATGATCGACCTTGTGCCCAATGGCTCGACCCATGACGAGGTGGTGCAACTGGCGCAAGAGATCGAAAAGGCAGGTGCCACGATCATCAACACCGGGATCGGCTGGCACGAGGCACGCATTCCGACCATCGCCACATCGGTGCCGCGCGCGGCCTTTGCCTGGGTGACCAAGAAACTGATGGGCAAGGTCTCGATCCCCGTGATCACGTCGAACCGCATCAACACGCCCGAGGTGGCCGAAGAAGTGCTGGAAACCGGCTGTGCCGATATGGTTTCGATGGCGCGCCCGCTGCTGGCCGATGCGCATTTCGTAGCGAAGGCAAAGGCGGGTAAGGCAAGTCGGATCGCGCCCTGCATCGCCTGCAACCAGGCCTGCCTTGACCACACATTTGGCGGCAAGCTGACCTCCTGCCTCGTGAATCCGCAGGCCTGCCACGAGACCGAACTGGTGATCGAACCGGCCACAACGGCAAAGACCGTGGCCATCGTCGGCGCAGGCCCCGCGGGTCTGTCTACGGCCCTGACGGCCGCCCAGCGCGGACATAAAGTCACCCTGTTTGACAAAGCTGATGAGATCGGCGGCCAGCTCAACATGGCGAAACAGGTGCCCGGCAAGGAAGAGTTCTGGGGCTTGGTGGACTGGTACCGTGCGATGGTGTCCGATGCGGGCATCACGCTGGAACTGGGCCGCGAAGTAGGCGCTGATGATCTGGCGGGCTTTGACGAGGTGGTCATCGCCACAGGAGTCACCCCACGCGATCCGGGTATTCCAGGCCAGGACCGTGCCAATGTTCTGAGCTACATTGATGTGTTGCGGGGTAAGGCCGAGGTCGGCAAACGCGTCGCAGTCATCGGTGCAGGCGGCATCGGCTTTGATGTATCCGAATACCTCTTGCACGAGGGCACCAGCCCCACCGAAGACCTGCCGCTCTGGATGAAGGAATGGGGTGTTGCCGACCCGGCTGAGCACCGCTCGGGCCTGGCGCCGGAAGGACCACAGCCCGAAGCACCCGCACGCCAGGTCACCCTGCTGCAACGCAAGGCGCAGGCACACGGCAAGGGGCTTGGGAAGACCACGGGCTGGATCCACCGCGCCGCGCTCAAAATGAAGGACGTCAATTTCGTCGGCGGCGTGAATTATGAAAAGATCGACGATGAGGGCCTGCACGTCACGTTCGGGGATGCGCGCGAGAACCCGACCGTCGTTCCCGCCGATACCATCGTATTGTGCGCAGGTCAGCTCTCCGAGCGATCGCTTGCAGATGCGCTTGAGGCAAAGGGAACCACGGTACACGTGATCGGTGGCGCGGATGTGGCTGCCGAACTGGACGCCAAACGCGCAATCAACCAGGGCACTCGACTGGCAGCTACCTTCTGAGCGGCTGACGGAAGCGTTCCATGAACGAAGTGCTCCCGCGCCCGCAGGCGCCCCGGCTGCGCCGAAACCCCTCTGCGGCCTTGGGCATAGCACCGCGCATCGCGCGGTGCTATGCCCAACGGGAGCGGTTCTTTTGCCCGCGAAAGAACCAGCGACGGGCGGGAGGGCGCCGCCTGTTCAGGGCGCAACGTTAAAGTTCAAACGAGAGGGCATGCAAAGAACTAGCCGTGAAACGCCACGCTGTCGTCCGGTGCCTGTTCGCGATCATCCATGCCATAGTCCCGCAACACTCCAGCCACACGCAGCCGGTAGTCCGCAAAGAAATCCTCTCGCCCCTGTTTCTGCGCAGCACGGTGCGCCGAAAGCCTGCGCCAGCGCAGAACGGCCTCTTCGTCCTCCCAGAATGACAGCGAGAGCAGTTTCTCGGGGTTTGTCAGGCTCTGGAACCGCTCGACCGAGATGAATCCTTCCATGTCCTGCAAGAGATCCCGCATCCGGCCTGCGACCTCCAGGTAGGCCTCCTTTTTGCCCGGCTTCGGCGTGACTTCGAAAATGATGGCAATCATGCGCTGTCTCCATGGGATGTCGTGACCCGTTTGAGCCACGTCCGGTCCTCGCGTACAAGGAATTTTTCCCTCTGGGCGAACTCATAATTCGCGCGTCCGATCGGGTCTTCCGCAAGGCGGGCGCGGTAGGCCTCGTAGTGGGCAAGGCTGCCGACGTTATAGCCCCCATAGGCCAGCGTCGATGAGCCTTCATGAGGGGCAAAGTAGCCGATCAGATCCGCCCCGCAACGCGGGATCGCCTGCCCCCAGCCTCTAGCATATTCAACAAACAGATCCCGTTTCGCGGAGTCGATCTGATAGCGGATCACACATGTCAGCATGACAACGTCCTTTGCATTGATGTTCAACACCGCTTCTCTAGCGGAGGCACAGGACCGAAGGCTTCGCCGTACAACGAAGTATCCGGATCCGGTTTTCGGCGCGGATCAATCTGGTCGTGACCGGCGTTGTCCCTTGCGTTTCGCAAGCGTGAACGATGCAGCAAAAACCCAGCAATTATCCCAAGCTTGCCCCGATCTTGCCCGAATTGGACGGCATTCATTTCAGTCATAGGAACGAGCGAGGACGGGCAAGATGGATCGACTGACCGAAATGGAGGCCTTTGCCAATGTGGTGGATCAAGGCGGTTTCACCGATGCGGCACGCAAGATGGGGATCTCCAAATCGGCTGTCTCCAAACATGTCTCCAGCCTCGAGGCACGCCTTGGTGCACGGCTTCTGAACCGGACAACGCGGCGTGTTTCGCCGACCGAAATCGGCCTTGCATATTACGACCGTGCCCGGCGCGTGCTCAATGATGCAGGTGAAGCGGATGCCCTTGTGACCTCAATGCAATCAGCACCCTCCGGGCTGCTCAGGATCTCGGTTGCCACTGATTTTGGCGTCAATCACCTGTCCCCTGTGCTGTCGGATTTCCTGCGTGACTTCCCCGATATCACTGTCAACATGGTTCTGAACAACCGCTACGTGGAGCTGATCTCGGAAGGCTTTGATATGGCCCTTCGCATCGGGGAACTGGAAGACAGCTCACTGCGCGCCCGCAAGCTGACAGAAACCACCAAGCGCATGATCGCCTCCCCCGCCTATCTGGAACAATACGGGCGACCGCAAAAGATCGACGATCTGAACGAACACAAGCTCTTGCACTACTCCAGCCAGTCCAGCGGCAATGTCTGGCGGATCACTGCGCCCTCGGGCGAGAAACGCCAGGTCCGCACCTCTGGCTGGCTGTCGGTGAATGATGGGCAATCCCTTCTGAACGCAGCAATCTCCGGCCTCGGCATCGCCTACCTGCCCAGTTACCTTTACTCCGAAGCCATGTCCGAAGGTCTGGTCGAAGATGTGATGCCCAGCCTGCCGGTGGAGACCCAAGGCATCTATGCGGTCTATCCGCCCGGCAAATTCACCCAGCCAAAGGTGCGCGCCTTTATCGATTTCCTGGTTCACGCCTTTGCGGATCGCGACCCGCTCAAGTGGTGATTGCAGACCAAGACCGACGAACCTCCCGTGAAGACTGGCCCCCGCATCGCTGCGGGGGCGTTTTTCTTTTGTGGCTCAGATATCGATCTGAAGATGCGGCACCCCGTCCGAAGTCTTTTCGGGGGATTGGCCAAGCGGGCCAACCGTGCCCCGTATCCTTTTGCGCCAGTTCGAAAAGCTGTCGAAGGTAACAACATCAACCGCCTCATCCAAATCCAGCTCAAGCCGGAACCAGCCCGGTCGCAGCATCTCGACCGAACGCACCGTGGCCGAAAAGGACTGCGACAGGTAGCGGCCCGTGATGCGCCCGCCGGGCGCAAACCCATCAGGGGGTCGATTGCCCATTGCCGCATGAAAAGTGTTCCAATCGCGGTATCCATGCTGACGGGCCACAAGCTCAAGGCTCTGCCCATGGCTGACCTCGCGCCCATCGGACTTGAGATCAGCCCTGAGTTGACGTGCCTGCGCCTTGGCCTGCGCCGGGGTGGGAAGCGAGGTGCTCATGGCTCCGCCCTCCCTTTTGCCGGTACAAGCGCCTGTATCAGGCCTCCGTAACTTTCGTGGCGCCACAAAAGCACAACAGCCACACACAGCAGCAGCGCCTCGGCGCTGGGGCCAGCGAGCCAAACCCCGAATTCGCCCCACCACAACGGCAGCGCAAAGGTCAGCGGTATGGCAAAGACGAAGGGCCTCGACAAGCTGAGGACAGCGGCACGCAGAGCATCACCAATGGCCTGGAAATGGGCAGCCAACATCATCAGCGGCCCGGAAACAAAGAACAAGGCCACGATCACGGGCATGATGGCGGCAACCTTTGCCACAACCGCCGCATCGGCAACAAAGGAAGAAGCAATCTGAGGGGCAAAGGCGCTGAAAGCGACCTGAACGAACCCGCAGAACCCAAAGGCAATCATAACCGCCAGACGCAGGCTGGCCGCACTTCGCCCAAAAAGCCCGGCCCCATAGTTGTTGCCAGTGATGGTCTGCATGGCTTGGGACAATCCAAGGAGCGGCAGAAAGGCAAAGGTCATCACCCGCGTCACAATCCCATAGGCGGTCACGCTGACCGCATAGTCCTCGTTTCCGACCATCTGCAGCGCCGCCAGAATCGAGGCCGCCCCAAGCGATAGCCCCACAAAGCCAAGGCTTTGCGGCGCGCCAAGTGCCAGAATGCGAAGGCTGGGGCCAAGACCCACGTGCGAGAACACCACCCTTGGAAGAAGATGCGTAAGTCGGGCCTGCCGGTAAACTACGATAGTGCCCAGTGCGAGGCCTTGCGCCAGAACAGTGCCATAAGCGGATCCCGCAACTCCGAGATCAAGAACGGCAACAAGCAGGTAGTTGAAGCCGAGATTGCTGAGCGACACCAACAGGCTCATGGCGGCCATCATACCGACATGACCTTCATTTCGCAGGGCATCCGAGTTGATCGACAACACGAACAGCAGCGGCGAAGAAAAAACAAGAATGCCGATGTACTGGCTGGCCAGGGACGCAAGACCACTATCCCCGTCTGCGGCGCGCAAGATCACCGTCTCTCCAAGAAGCGCATAGGCAAGGATAAGGCAGATCGCGATGATCAGCGCAAGCCAATGCGCCGCGGCATAGGTCTGCCGGGCTTCCTGCAAACGGTGTCCGCCAAGGTGCCGGGCCAGAAGGCTCGACATGCCGTTGGACACCAGGGTCGAACATGCAACGATCAGCATGAAGAACGGGAACATCAGCGTTACGGCCGCCAGTGCCTCGGCGCCGACGTAGGCACCAAGAAATATGGCATCGGCCACGGTCAGGAAGCCGTTCATGCTCATCACGAATATGATAGGTATCGCCGTTTTGGCGAAGAGCGCCGACAATCGGCCGGTCAAATACGGATTGGAAGTCGGATCGTGCATTGCTTTTCAGCCCTCATGCGTCGATCTCGCCAGTTGGATGGGACCCGCGTTACCACCCGCGCGAGACGCAGGGAGGTGAAAAGAGAAATTCCTATGCGCAGAACTTCACCACGGCGATTACGCCTGCGGGAGGCCGGTGTCTGCAACCTGAGCCTTGCCTATGGCATGTTCCTGCAACCGTCAAGAGGGGCTACAGCCCGACTTTCGCTATCGGGCGGGGTTGCTCCCTACATCATCGCACCTACTTTGGCTGTTCAAACCGCACAACGGACAAGCCAGGACATGACCGGAGCAGAAGACACAGAGATCCTTGTCATTGGTGCAGGGCTTGCCGGGCTTACAGCGGCCTACATCCTTCAGCAGGCGGGGCATCACGTGCGAGTGCTGGAGGGAGCCGCGCGCATTGGTGGACGCATCCACTCGGCCTGCCCCTTGGGCGATGCCCACGAACGCGTCGACCTTGGCCCCACATGGGTCTGGCCGAAATGGCAGCCGGTGGTGGCAAAATGGCTAGAAGACCTCTCAGTCCCGCAGTTCGATCAATACGACCAAGGCGACGGAATCCTCGACGGATATGGCCCGACACCCTATCGGCAGTTTCTGCCCGGTCAGGATGGAATCAGCCGCATCAGGGGCGGCCCCTCGTCCATTATAGACGCCCTGTTTCTAAGGCTCGCCCCCGATACCGTCGTTCTGAAAACCAAGGTCGCTGCAATAGAACCAACCGTGACCGGCCTACAAGCAACCACGGCAGAGGGCAGAACCTACACGGCAGGCAGGATCATCCTAGCCGCGCCCCTGCGCGTGATCACCGAACAGATCGACATTCCCGGCTTGCCGAAGGATCTGTTGCACTGCATGCAGACAACACCGACATGGATGGCCCAGCAAGCCAAGGTCGTAGCCTCATTCAAAAAACCCTTCTGGCGCGGTGCGGGACTGTCAGGTCGCGTGGCAAGCAGGCAAGGTCCGCTGGTCGAAATCCATGATCATACCCCGGCCGATGCCACCTTCGCGGCGCTCTTTGGCTTCGTAGGCTGGCCCCCGGAAGTCCGCGCGAGTGACCCCGACGGGCTGAAAACCGCTATCCGGAACCAGATTTCCCGCTGCTTTGGGGAGGAGGCAGAGCGACCAGAGGACCTGCTGGTTCAGGATTGGAGCACAGAACGTCTGATCTGCAGTACAGCAGACCTGATGGGGCCGCCCGCGCATCCCGATGTCGGCCCGGACCTGTTGCGGCACTGCCACCTCGGAGGGCGGCTGTGGCTCGCGGTTTCGGAAACGGCAGACGTAAGCCCGGGCTTGATTGAAGGCGCATTGAACGCTGGGGAAACGGCAGCAGAGCGGCTGCGCAGCAGCCTCAGCGCATGACCCGGAACACTCAGGGGCGTTCGCGCGGCACCAGGACGGCTTCAACCCGCCGGTTGGCTTCACGACCCTCTACGGTCAGGTTCGTCCCGATCGGTGCAAGATAGCCCACGCCTTCGACGGCAATTCGGTCCTCGGAGACTCCACGGCTTTCAACAAGATGTGCCTTTACGGCCTCTGCACGCCGCCGGGACAGATCGATATTGTCTTCGAGCTGTCCCACGATATCCGTGTGCCCGACAACAACCACCGCGTACTGCGGGTTTTCAGTCAGAAAGTCTGCGAGCGCCTCCAGACTTTCATAGGTTTCGTTTTGCAAGTCGGCAGCACCGGTCGCAAAATCCAGCCCACCGAGGATCACATGCCCGTCACTGAGCAACCGCGCCCCAAGGTCTGCTTCGGCGGGTGGTGCCATCGGAGTATCCGCCGGGTCCTGAGCAGAAGCGGGCGCCAAAACGGTCAGACTTGGCTCCTGTGGCGGCAGAACCTCAATAACCTGAAGATATGCGTCATTTCCGCTGCGAGAGACCAGCAGGGATAGCGCGCGCGCGCCTTTCATGGCCGACAGGAAATGATAGTTCCCGATGCTGACCGCCATATCGGGCGCCGGAACAACCTCGATCCCGAAGCGAAAGTCAAACCCTCCACATTGGCGCGCCTCACATTGAAACAGGATGTCATACCCATCCTGCTGCAGCTGTTCGCGCAGGGGCGCAAGGATTTGCAGGACGGTCGAACCGCCCTGAATACGCCATGTCTTCCGCAGGACGCGGCCCTCAAGCAGGCGCTGCGGCACCCCTTCCGCTTCCGCAACACCGACAGGCAGACCATATGTGCCAAGCGGCGTCTCGCGCGTAGCAAGCACCTGCGCGCCGACAGGCAGCATCAACTCTGCTCTGGCACTGCTCGCCGCCGACAAGATCGCGGCCCCCAAAAGGGCCGCGACACAGGATATCAAGCCACGTCCGCTCACCGGAACTGAGCGTGATAATCGTCGTTCGGAACCATTGCCGTGGCGCTGGCCACCCGGTTGGTCATGTTGAAAAAGGCAGCAACATTGGCGATGTCCCAGATGTCACGGTCAGTGAAGCCCACATCGCGCAGCGCCTGGCGGTCAGCCTCTTCGACCTCGGCGCTGGCGCGGGTCAGCTGCAGGGCAAAATCCAGCATCGCGCGCTGGCGGGCATCCAGCGGTGCAACGCGGTAGTTCATCACCAGCATCTCGCCCAGCTTGGGATCCCCCGACAACTGCCGCACCGCCGCGCCATGGGCAGCAAGGCAGTAGAAGCAGCGGTTGTACGACGACACCACAACCGCGATCATTTCCCGCTCCAGCTTGCTGAGGTTGCTTTCGCCCAGCATCAGATCGTTATAGAGCGCAGTAAAGGTGTTCAGCTTGTCGATATCAAACGCGTGGGCGCGCAAGACGTTGGGCACCATACCCAGCTTTTCCTGACAGATGTCGAAATACTTCTGCGTCGCAGGCGGCAGCGGATCCACCTGCGGCAGATCAAGCGCGGTGGGATTTTGCTGGTCGGTCATGGTCGGGTCTCTCCTCCCTCAGGGTTTGTGCCTGTAGTGGTACTGCCCCACGTGACGCATTCCAAGTGAGGCATAAAGACCGTTCGCACCCGCATTGGCCTTTGTGCAGACCAGCGCCAGCTCGCGCGCACCCTGCTCGACCGCCCAGAAGGCCGCTTGCCGCACCATCCAGGCTCCCATGCCCTTGCGGCGCTGATGCGGCAGGATCTCTAGCGCGTGGATCATGGCGACACCATCGTGGATGGCTACAAAACCCGTTCCAGCCGGTTTGTCATTATAGCGCCCCAAAAGGGCGGTCTTTGGCCCCTTGGCCCGCTCCATGACAGCCATCCGCGCGGGGCCAATGCCGCCTGCGATCCAGATCTCGCGCTGGATTTCCAAAGGCTCCCAGACGCAAAAGGTGGTGACGCGCGGGATCGCAACATCGGTCAGAACCTCGGGTGCGCAACTCCAGACGTTCACCGGATCCTTGATCACATAGCCACGCGCCTCAAGCTGGGCATCCAGGGCATCGTCACCATCGCGGATCATGAACAGCAAATCCTGCCCCATGTCCTGCATTGCCGCTTCGGCAGCGGTAATATCATCGGTGCTGACAGGTCCGTTTGCTGTGGCTGCCGAGACCCGGCTGCCGCCCCCCTGCCCCTGTCGCAGGGTGATTGGACCAAGGTCGCGCTTGTACGCGGGTGGCCAGGTGCCGTCCACAACCGCATAATAGCGGGGGTCGGTTTTCACAGGGGATGCGTTCAAATGCCCAGCTCCCGCGCCAGCCGGGTTACCGCAGCATCCACCTGCGCCCCGTCAGCACCGCGCACGACGACATTGGCACCAAAGGCTCCGTCTTTCTGGAACGGGTAGCAGCCGATCGACAGATCAGTGAAATCTGCCGCGAGGGCAGACAGGTGGCCTGCAATCTCCCCCTCTCCGCGCATGACGCGCAGGGTCTGCGACAACAAAGGGCTACCCCCGGTCAGGGTCGGCAGAACGCTGGCCACCATCGCCTCGAACACCGACGGAACACCCGCCATGACATGCACGTTCTTGATGGAAAACCCAGGAGCGGCAGAAACCGGGTTTTCAATGAGGGCGGCGCCATCAGGAATGCGCGCCATGCGCAGGCGCGCCGCGTTCAACTCGGTGCCCGATTTGTCATAGTGCTCCTGCAGGATCGCGCGGGCATCTTCACGCACATCCAGATGCGCACCAAATGCCTTGGCGATGCAGTCGGCGGTAATGTCGTCATGGGTGGGGCCGATGCCGCCGCTGGTAAAGACATGGTCATGCGCCTCGGACAGGGCTGTGACGCCTGAGATGATCGCCTCTTCATCATCGCTCACCACGCGCACTTCCTTCAGGTCGATGCCGTGTTTGGTAAGTTCCCCAGCCAGAAAGTACATGTTCGAATCGCGCGTGCGCCCCGACAGGATTTCATCCCCGATAACCAGCATTGCAGCGGTTGGATTGCCCATGGCGCCTCTCCTCTTGATCCGGTGTTACGGCAGGTATAGGCCCAAGGACATGCGCTTTGGAACCCCTCTGATCCCCGCCCGCCTGATCCGCCGCTACAAACGCTTTCTGGCTGACTGCCAGTTGGAAGACGGGCGCGAAGTAACGGCCCACTGCGCCAACCCCGGATCGATGATGGGGCTGGCTGAGCCGGGCATGAAAATCTGGCTCGAGCCCAACGATGATCCAAAGAAAAAACTGAAATACGGCTGGCGTCTCGTCGATCATGAGAACGGTCATTTCACCGGGGTCGACACCTCGGTGCCGAACCGCGCCCTGCGCGCCGCACTGGAGGCTCGCCAGATCACTGAGCTGGCAGACTACGAAACCGTGCGTGCCGAGGTAAAATATGGCGAAAAAAGCCGCATCGATTTCCTGTTGAGCCAGCCCAGCCTGCCCGACACCTATGTAGAGGTCAAAAGCGTGACCCTGTCGCGCAAACCTGCCCTGGCGGAATTTCCAGACAGCGTGACCGCGCGCGGCACCAAACACTTGGGAGAGCTGGCCAATATGGTGGCAGAAGGTCACCGTGCGGTGATGCTCTATCTGGTGCAGCGCAGTGATTGCACGGACTTCGCCATCGCTTCGGATATCGACCCTGCCTATGCCGCCGCCTTTGCCGCTGCTCAAAAGGCAGGCGTTGAGTGTCTGATCTATGGCACGCAGCTCTCGCCCGAGGGGGTAGAAATCGCCGGAGCGCTTGAAAACAGGGTTGCAGGGTGAGAACCTCGATTTGGTCAGCCCCTCTGGCCCTTTTTGCAGTTTGCCCCTAAATAGAGCGGTGAAACCCCAGCGATGGAGCCCCCGCCCATGAGATCGAAAGACGGTCGCACCACCAAAGACGGCATCCGCATTCACGATGAGGCCGATTTTGCAGGCATGCACGTGGCGGGTGCGCTTGCGGCAAAGATCCTCGATGATATTGCGCAACATGTCTTTCCGGGGCAAACCACCGGTGAAATCGACCGTTTGATCACCCAGATGGTCGAGGACGCGGGCGCCAAGTCAGCCACCATCGGCTACAAGGGCTACCAGCACGCCAGCTGCATTTCGGTGAACCACGTGGTCTGCCACGGGATCCCCGGCGACAAGAAGCTCAAGGACAGCGATATCCTGAATATCGATGTCACTGTGATCGTCGATGGCTGGTTCGGTGATACCAGCCGTATGTTTGTGGCTGGCAAGCTGTCGCGCAAGGCCGAGCGGCTGATCCAAGTCACCCATGATGCCCTAATGAAGGGGATCGAGTCCGTGAAACCCGGCAACACCTTTGGCGACATAGGCCATACCATTCAGGCGTACGTGGAAAGTCAGCGGATGAGCGTGGTGCGCGATTTCTGCGGCCACGGGCTGGGTCAGGTCTTTCATGCGCCGCCCAACGTGCTGCATTATGGCCGCCCGGGCACCGGCCCCGTTCTGGAGGAAGGCATGTTCTTCACCATCGAACCCATGGTGAACCTTGGCCGTCCCGAGACCAAGATCCTGGCCGATGAGTGGACCGCGGTCACTCGCGACAAATCCCTGTCTGCGCAGTTCGAACACTCGATCGGTGTGACGGCGGACGGCTATGACATCTTCACCCTGTCACCCGGCGGCAAATTCCACCCGACCTACGGCTGAGTGAATTCAGCGCGCTGACGACACGGCTTCTGGCAGTCCGATCAGCGTCGGAACCTGTTCCATCCTCGTGAAGACTTCTGCGCCTTCCTGCGCCAAGGCCTCTGCTGTGCCATGCGGTGCAAAACCAAGGCAGCGCATGCCTGCACGGGCGGCGGCCAGCGCGCCTGTGGGGCTGTCCTCGATCACCTGTTGCGGCGTAGGATAGGTCTTAGGCATCTGATGCACCTTCAATACTGCCTAAACGAATACCGCCAACGGCTATTGCCTGAACCGACAGAGAGCAAATGCAACGCAGGGCCGTTTCCCGCCGCGCCCATTTCACCCTGAAATATTGCGCCACATCAGGGAGATATGGGTATCCCCATACTTGCGGCTGTCCTGCACCTCATACCCTAAGGGCGGCTGCATGGGAGCGCTTTCCTCCCAGACGATCAGGGCGTCGGTGGCGATCCAACCGCCTGCCTCTGCAACGGCCAACGCCTTTTCCCCAAGTCCCTTGCCATAGGGCGGATCAAGGAAGATCACGTCATAGGGCGCGTCCGGGTTCGGACCCAGTTTCAACGCGCTGCGACGGATCAGGGCGGTGCGATCCTCGGCCCGGCAGATGGCAATATTCTTGCGGATCAGCCCCTGCGCCGTACGACCGTCATCAACAAAAGTGACTGAAGCCGCCCCGCGCGACAAAGCCTCAAGCCCCAGCGCGCCGGTGCCCGCGAACAGGTCAAGCACCCGCATGCCGTCGAAATCGATCTGATGCGCCAGCACATTGAACAGGCTTTCGCGCACCCGGTCCGTAGTGGGCCGCAGGTGCGCGCCTGCATCGCCCTTGCCCACGGCCGCAAGGGCGCGGCCACGAAAGTCGCCCGCGATGATTCTCATGCCTTCAGAAGGGGTTTCAGATCGGCCTCGGGGTCGGCCACCACCGCCTTGTCGGCCGTCTTGCCGCCATCGATCAGGCGTTTGCCGACCATATAGGCGCGCGGATCGTTCATGGCATCGACCGCCACCAGCTGATCCCCCTTGTAGTACCAAAAGGACACGGTCTGCCCCTCTCCCCTGCGGGTGACCACGTTGTCATAGCCGCTGTTGAGGCCCGCGATCTGCAGCTTCACATCGTATTGATCCGACCAGAACCAAGGCTGCGCCACATAGTCCTTGCCCGCGCCCAGCATGTTCTGAGCGACGACTTCGGCCTGATCGATTGCATTGGGCACGCTTTCCAGACGGATCCGTCCGCCTTGATAGGGGAAAGACGCACAATCCCCCGCCGCCCAGATCGAGGGATCCGAGGTACGCCCCTGCGCATCGACTCGGATGCCATTCTCAAGCGTTAGTCCCGCCTGTTCGGCCAAGGCCGTGGCCGGGGCAATGCCGACACCAACCACCACGAAATCCACGTCCAGCGTGCTGCCATCGCCCAGCACCGCCCGCGCGACCTTGCCGTCCTCGCCTTCCAGCCGCTCCAGCCCGGTGCCTTCGCGGATGTCGACGCCGTGCCCCTGATGCAGCGCGCGGAAGTAGTCAGAGGTTTCAGGTGCTGCCACCCGTTGCAGGATCCGGTCGGCCATCTCCACCAAAGTGACGTTGAGACCCCGTTTGGCGCAGACCGCGGCGGCTTCCAGCCCGATATAGCCTCCGCCCACGATCAGCACCCGCTGACCTTCAGTGACATGCGGCGCCATCGCGTCGACATCGGCCAGACCGCGCACCACGAACACCCCGTCCAGATCGCCGCCAATGGCAGCAGGCAGGCGGCGCGGATCCGACCCCGTGGTCAGTGCCAGTTGATCGTAGGCCACCACCTCATCCCCCAAAGACACCGTCTTGGCGCCAGGATCGATGCCGGTCACAGTGGCCCCAAGTTTCAAAGCAATGGCATTGTCGGCATAGAAACTTTCGGGGCGCAGGAACAGCCGTTCTTTCTCCATTTCACCCAGCAGGTAGGCCTTGGACAGGGGCGGACGCTGATAGGGTGGTGCGGTTTCGGCACCAATCAGAGTGATCTCCCCCTCGAACCCCTCCTTGCGCAGCTTTGCCACAAGTGAGGACCCCGCCTGCCCCGCTCCGATTACCACGATATGGCTCATGTCTCCCCTTGCCTCCTGCCCCAGTTCTGGTCACGTTCACTGCGGACCCTATATGGGTGACCAAGGGAAACGCAATCACGTCAGAAGAGGAACGCGCGATGATTTCAGTCGGAGACAAACTGCCGGACGCCACGATGGTACAGATGGGCGCCGAAGGACCGGAGCCGGTGCAGATCGCGGACAAGGTCAAGGGCCGCAAGGTAGCGATCTTTGCTGTGCCGGGTGCCTTTACACCCACGTGCCACTCGGCCCATGTCCCGAGCTTTATTCGCACCAAGGATCAGTTCGACGCCAAGGGCGTGGATGAGATCATCTGCATTTCCGCCAACGACCCCTTCGTGATGAAGGCCTGGGGCGAGGCAACTGGCGCAACCGAAGCCGGGATCACCATGCTGGCCGACGCCGAAAGCGCCTTTACCGATGCGATCGGCATGCGCTTTGATGCACCGCCTGCCGGTCTGATCGGCCGCTCGCTGCGCTATGCGATGCTGGTCGAGGACGGCGAAGTCAAAATTCTCAACCGCGAAGAAAACCCCGGCCAGTGCGAGCTGTCCGCCGGCGAAGGCCTGCTGGAAAGCATGGGCTGATCACATGGAAAAGCCACGCGCCCGTTCCGTCGGTGCGTGGCGCTCCAAGGCCTTCAGCGGCTGGATGCCCTAAGCTGCGCCGGTCGCATCAGAACGCAGACCGGGGGATCTTATGATCCGCCGGGCTGATAGTTACCTCAGCGGCCAGAGGCGTTGCAGCGCGCAACACTTGCAATGTCGCAGCGACGCAGACCGATGTCTGCCAACTCCCGATCAGTGAGACTTTGCAGCGCACGGTAGGTCCGGCGAAACTCGGACCGCTGCTTCAACGTGTTGCGGATACCCTCAACGATCTGGCGCAAGCGGGCGGGGGCATAAGCCGCATGGTCGGTTGTCAAATTTGTAAATGCCATTGTGATCGTCCTTGTTCAGCGCTCCAGGCCCCTGCCCGGAAAATGGGATTCTGCTTCGGAAACGCTGAAATATGGTGCAGGCAGTGAACCGACAAGTGACGCCATGGTCTTCCTGCTATGCAATTTTGGAATGATCGTGAACCACATCACACAATGAAAAACGCCCCCGCAAAGCGGAGGCGTTTTGAAGACTGTGCCAATATGGCTTAGTCTTTTTCTTCGATGATTTCGACCATGTGGGGGATCTTGTTGATCATGCCACGCACGGCAGGGGTATCTTCCAGCTCGCGGGTCTTGTGCATCTTGTTCAGGCCCAGGCCGATCAGCGTCTGGCGCTGCTTGGCGGGGCGGCGGATCGGAGAGCCGATCTGCTTAACAACGATGGTCTTGGCCATGTGTCCGTCTCCTTACGCTTCAGCCGCTTCGGCAGCCGGTGCTTCGTCCCGCTTGGGCAGGATGTCGGCGACCTTTTTGCCACGACGCTGGGCAACCGCACGCGGGCTCTGCTCTTTGGTCAGGCCGTTGATGGTTGCGCGGATCATGTTGTAGGGGTTCTGCGAGCCGATCGACTTAGAAACGACGTCCTTGATGCCCAGCATCTCGAAGACGGCACGCATCGGACCACCGGCGATGATACCGGTACCTTCAGGCGCGGTGCGCATGACGACCTTGCCGGCACCGTGACGACCGTTCATGTCGTGATGCAGGGTACGGCCCTCTTTCAGCGGCACGCGGATCATCTGACGTTTGGCCTGCTCGGTTGCCTTGCGGATGGCCTCGGGCACTTCTTTCGCCTTACCCTTGCCAAAGCCGACACGGCCTTTCTGATCGCCGACAACGACGAGCGCGGCAAAGCCGAAGCGCTTACCGCCTTTTACGGTTTTCGAAACGCGGTTGATCGCGACCAGGCGATCTGCGAATTCCGGTGTTTCCTCTTCGCGGCGGCCACGGCGGTTTTCACGTTCTGCCATAAGGCATTCCTTTCACTTGGCGCGTCACAAAAGCAGGCGCCCATTTTGCCAATCCTGGTGAGCAAGGCAGAGGTCTGCCCTGCCCCCGGATCATCGGGGCGGCACATAGCGCCGCCCACATTACTTTAGATCTTCAGGCCACCTTCACGCGCAGCGTCGGCCAGAGCCTTCACCTTGCCGTGGAACAGGAAGCCACCACGATCGAAATAGGCCTCGGAGACGCCAGCCGCCTTGGCGCGCTCGGCGATGACCGAACCCACTTTGGTGGCTGCTTCGATGTTGTTCTTGCCAACAAAACCGAGATCTTTTTCCAGGGTCGAGGCTGCTGCCAGGGTCTTGCCCGCAACATCGTCGATCAGCTGAACAGAAATGTTCTTGTTCGAACGGTGCACGGAAAGACGCAGACGGCCTGCGTTGACCTTGCGAAGCTTGTTCCGGACGCGCAGGCGACGCTTCAGAAACAGGGTACGTTTGCTGTTTGCCATTTTGCTTGTCCTTACTTCTTCTTGCCTTCCTTGCGGAAGATAAACTCGCCCTTGTAGCGGATACCCTTGCCTTTGTAGGGCTCGGGACGGCGCCATTCGCGGATTTTCGCCGCGACTTCGCCAACCTGCTGCTGGTCGTTACCTTCCACAACGATTTCGGTCTGCTTCGGCGCGGTGATGGTGACACCTTCCGGAGCAACGAAGTCGACATCGTGGCTGTAACCGAGGTTCAGTTTCAGGGTGTTGCCCTGCATCTGAGCCCGGTAACCCACACCCTGGATCTCCAGCTCTTTCTTGAAGCCGGTGGTCACGCCGGTCACGAGGTTCGCAACCATGGTGCGGGACATACCCCATTGCTGACGGGCACGCTTGGACTTGCCGCGCGGCTCGATCTTCACAATGTTGTCCTCAACGGACAGGGTGACGTCGTCAGTGGCGGTGAAGCTGCGGGTCCCCTTGGGGCCTTTCACTTCGACGGTCTGGCCGGAAACGCTCGCGGTGACACCGCTGGGCAGTTCGACCGGTTTCTTACCAATACGGGACATCTGTAAGCCTCCTTAGAAGACGGTGCAGAGCACTTCGCCGCCGACGTTGGCTGCGCGTGCGTTTGCGTCCGACATCACACCTTTGGAGGTGGAGACAATCGACACGCCCAGGCCCTGACGGACCGACGGGATGTCATCGACGCCCATGTAAACGCGACGACCGGGTTTGGAGACCCGCTTCAGCTCACGAATAACAGGTTCGCCATCGAAGTATTTCAGGCTGATTTCCAGCGCCGGGTGGCCGCGTTCGTCTGTCGCCTTCTCATAGCCGCGGATGTAACCTTCGTCTGCCAGCACATCCAGAACCCATGCCCGCAGCTTGGAAGCCGGGGTCATGACAGTGGATTTGCCGCGCATCTGAGAGTTACGGATACGGGTGAGCATATCGCCGATAGGATCGTTCATATCTGTCTCTCCCTTACCAGCTCGATTTCACCATGCCGGGGATCTGGCCATTGGAGCCCAGTTCCCGCAGAGCGATACGGCTGATCTTCAGCTTACGATAGTAAGCGTGCGGACGGCCGGTCAGCTGGCAGCGATTGTGCAGACGGGTTGCCGACGAGTTGCGCGGCAGTTTCGCCAGTTTCAGACGCGCTTTGAAACGCTCTTCCATCGGGCGGCTTTCGTCATTCGCGATTTCTTTCAGCTCGGCGCGCTTTGCGGCATATTGTGCCACCAGACGCTCGCGCTTCTTTTCGCGTTCGATCATGCTTTTCTTAGCCATGTCTCTTCCTTCCCGCGCTTAGCTGTTGAAGGGCATGTTGAAAGCTTTCAACAGCGCCTTTGCTTCCGCGTCGGTTTTCGCGGTGGTGCCAATCACAATGTCCATGCCCCAAGGCTCGTCGATCTTGTCGAAGTCGATCTCGGGGAACACCATGTGTTCTTTCAGGCCCATGGCGTAGTTGCCACGACCGTCGAACGAGTTACCCGATACGCCGCGGAAGTCGCGGATACGGGGCATTGCGATGGTGATCAGACGATCCAGGAATTCGTACATCCGGTCGCCGCGCAGGGTCACCTTGGCGCCCATCGGCATGCCTTCGCGAACCCGGAAGCCGGCGATGGAGTTCTTGGCAACGGTGGTCAGAGCCTTCTGGCCCGCGATTGCGGTCAGGTCGGCCTGAGCGGACTTGGCTTTCTTGCTGTCTTTGACGGCAGCACGGCCACAGCCGATATTCAGAACGATCTTGTCCAGCTTGGGGATCATCATCTCGTTCTTGTAGCCGAATTCCTCTTTCAGAGCGCCACGGATGGTGCCTTTGTAGAGGTCTTTCAGACGCGGGGTGTAGTTTGCGGTATCAAGCATCGATCACGTCCCCCGTGGTCTTGGCAAAACGCACTTTTTTATCGCCTTCCATGCGGAAGCCAACGCGGGTTGCTTTGCCGTTTGCGTCCAGCAGAGCCAGGTTCGAAAGGTCGATCGGCAGGGCCTTGGGCAGGCGGCCACCTTGACTTGTCTGGCTCTGACGGGTGTGGCGGATCGCCATGTTCACGCCGTCGACAACAGCTTTACCGGCTTTGGGGTCAACGGAAGAAATGGTACCTTCCTTGCCCTTGTCCTTGCCGGCCAGCACGACGACCTTGTCGCCTTTGCGGAGTTTAGCAGCCATGATTACAGCACCTCCGGAGCAAGCGAGATGATTTTCATGAAGTTTTTCGCGCGCAGCTCACGAACAACCGGGCCAAAGATACGGGTACCGACCGGCTCGTTGTTGTTGTTCAGGATGACGGCGGCGTTGCGATCGAAACGGATCGCGGTACCGTCTTCGCGGCGGACTTCTTTGGCGGTGCGCACGACGACGGCCTTACGGACGTCACCTTTCTTTACGCGACCGCGCGGGATGGCTTCCTTGACCGAGACGACGATGATGTCGCCAACGGATGCGTATTTACGCTTGGAACCACCCAGAACCTTGATGCACTGAACTCGGCGCGCGCCGGAGTTGTCAGCAACATCCAGATTGGTTTGCATCTGGATCATGTGGTTTCTCCCGACCTTTGGGGCAGCGATGCGTGCTGTGATCCCCCAGGGTTTCGACTGTGCTAAAAAGCCTAGTCGCCAGGAGCCTTGTTACAGGCTCTTAGGCTTCCAGAACTTCCCAGCGTTTCGTTTTCGATTTCGGCGCGCATTCGATGATGCGTACGGTGTCGCCGACCTTGAAAGCGTTCTTTTCATCGTGAGCCCGGTATTTCTTGGACTTACGGATGGTTTTCTTCAGGACCGGATGCGTAAAGCGGCGCTCTACGGAGACAGTCACGGTCTGTGCGTTTGCGTCGGAGGTCACGACGCCTTGCAGGATACGTTTGGGCATCTGAGTAGCTCCTTATTCAGCCGCTGCGGCGGCTTTTTCGTTCAGGATGGTTTTCACGCGGGCTGCGTTGCGGCGGGCCGCACGTACAGCAGCGGTGTTTTCCAGCTGACCGGTTGCCTGCTGAAAGCGCAGGTTGAAGCTCTCTTTTTTCATGGATGCAAGCAGATCGCGGAGCTCGTCCACGGTCTTTTCGCGCAGATCATTGGCGTTCATCGCCTTTGTTCCTTTTCCTTGGCACCAGAGGGCCCCTTTTGTTGGGTCACCCTTGGGTCTGGTGGGTTATGTCGCCCGTGTCCGGAATGGTCCGGGCACGAAAAATGGATCACCGCGACTCATCACTGAGCGCGGTGATGGGTTCATATAGGAGAGTTGTCGGATGGGGGCAAGGGAAAGATTCACCGAGACAAAGCGCAGCCAGCTTGTGCAGATGGTGACGAATGTGTTGACTTGTTTGAGCCGCTTCCGCCTTTGGCGGCGCTACCCGAAGTGATTGGAGCAATCTATTGAGAGCACTTTCCTTACTCGCCATTTGCGCCGCGGTTATCGGAGCGTGGCCGAATGAGACCCATGCTTCGCCACAACAGGCCTTTGAAGATTTTGAAAATGCATGCCTTGAATTGCCGACGGCGAGCCAACGGACGCTTTTGCGAGCCTTAGTCCTGCCTCCGCAAGAGAAACAGAGGTGTTCAAACAGTTTATGAAAACGGAGGAGGATTGGCTCGTCTGGTACTCAAACTCCCCGGAATTTGTGGTGATTACCTACCAGGACTCGTCCGACTTTTGTCAGGTGTTTGGCCTCGATGCCGGTTTCTCTGAGGTCAAAGGTGCATATGACCGTTGGAGCCGCACCCTTGGCCCCGATTTCATCCGCTCAGACATGGAAGAGCTTGATGCAAAAGGACGCGCTAGTGCTTTGTTGATTAGGCAGCTTGGTGATCTCGGAGTTCAACAAATCACGATGCATCACAGTGAAGGGCGCAAACCGGGTTTCACCAGCCTGCTTGTAGTACGTCTTGACCATCTTTCGCCTATGGCCAAGAAGCTATTGGCGGACGCGGGGGAATAGAGCGCAGGAAAACTCCCAGCAGTCAAAGGGCTCCGCCCGTTCGCGCCTGAAATGATCCCCCGGATCATTTCCTAGACGGCGCTCACTCCCATTTATAGTTGAAGCTCACCGAAATCCGCTCGTCCTCGGCCATGTTCAGCGGCACCTCGTGGCGGACGAAGCTTTCCCACAAAAGCACATCGCCCACATTGGGGGATTGGTAGACGAAGGTCTTCAGCTCCTGGCGGCAGTCCTTGCGGCGCGGGGGGTGAGCCATCATCATCGCGTGGCGCGGGTCTTCCAGCTTCAACGCGCTGGCACCGTCGGGCATCGACACATAGGTGGTACCCGAGATCACCGAATGGGGGTGGATATGGCTGGCGTGGGTGCCGCCCTCGGGCAGGATGTTGATCCAGAGATCCTCCAGCACCAGCTTGCGGTCATCGAGATCCAGCTCAAGGTCCTCGGCAAAGGCCGCCACATGGGCATCCAGTGATTTCACCAGATCGGCGAAGATCGGGAACCGCCAGGGCAGGTCCGTCAGCGAGGCATAGGAGGTATAGCCGGGATAGCCATTCTCCTCGCACCAGTCCTGGCCGGCCTCGTCATCCTCTGCGATGACAAGGCAGGAGTTTTCGAGTTCGCCCGTGTCGACCTTGGGTCCAAGTTCGGACAATTGAGCGCGATAAAGACGGGTTACGAATAGAGAGTCGATCTGTGCCATGCCGCCTCTTAACGCGGACAGGGCGCCATGGCGAGTCCTGCCCGCAAAGAGCCGCCCGCTGCGCCGCCGAAAAAACCGATGTGTCAGGCATGCATGACAGATTCCACACCAGTGCATGACCCAAACAACAGTATCTTAAGTTCCGCCACGTAAAATCGAAAGAAGCCGAGTCGCATGCATCCCTAAGAGACGAGTATTCGCAAAATGAACTTCAAGGTTTCAATAAACCTCGCCATCCTGTCCATCATTGCCTTGGGCGGGGCGATCATGATCGCCCTGGCAGGAACCTCCCTTTTCACCCACCAAGTGCGCGATGACATCCAGAAAGAAGTTGCGACCATCGAAGAGCTGTTTCTCACGCTCGATGAAATCCGCATCGACTTCCTGATGGCGCGCCGCGCAGAAAAGGACTTCCTGCTGCGGCGCGATGAACGCTACGTTGAAAAACACGTGGCCACAATCGCCACCATGCAGGCTCATATCGAACGCGCCGAGACCTTGATGGCTGCACATCCTGAACTCAGCGGGAAAAACGCAGCGCTTGAGCAGATCGCCACCTCCATTGACGGCTACACCGCTGCCTTTGCACGTCTCGTCGACAGCAACCTGAGCCTCGGCCTTGATGAAAACTCGGGGCTGGAAGGTCAGCTGCGCGCGGCCGTCCGCAATGTTGAGGGCGAGTTGAACGAGCTAAACCAACCCGAAATGCAGGTCAAAATGCTGATGATGCGTCGTCACGAGAAAGACTTCATCATGCGCAAGGCTTCGAAATATCTCGACCGCCTGAATGCACGCGTCGACGAATTCCTGACCTTCCCATCATCCTATTATGCAAACGCCGAGCAGGAAGCCGCGATCAAGGGGCTTATTGCTACTTATCAGCAGTCCTTCGCCGCCTTTGTCGATGAAACGCTGCGCGAGGACGCGCTGCGCAGCGACGTATCCGCTTTCTATGCCGAGGCCGAGCCGGTTTTGGAACAGGTGCATGCGGATGTGCGCGTGGTTCTGGAAGAAACCCTGGCAGAGTCCAATGTTCTCAGCCAGAAGGCACAGCGCACCTCACTTCAGGCTGGGATTGCCGGGGGCGTGGTTTTTGTTCTCGTCGCCCTTCTGCTGGCCCGCGGCATCTCGCGTCCGCTCAAGCAGATCGACCTTGTTCTCAAACGGATGATCAAGGCGGATTTCAGCACGAACATCCCCACATCGCGCATCCATGAACTCTCCGCCATCAGCAATGCGGTTGCGAGCTTCCGCGCCAATGAAGAAACCAAACACCAACTGACGCAAGAGATCTCGACCGTTATTTCGGCCTGCGCCGAAGGCGATTTTTCCAAGCGGGTCACGGTCTCAAAGGATGGCGGCACCTTTGCCGAGCTCGGCCAGGGCGTAAATACCATCGGCGAAGTTGCCCAGAAAGGTCTTGGAGACGTACAGAAAGTTCTTGCAGCTTTGTCCAAAGGCGACCTCAACCAGGCTATGCCCAAGGGTCACAAGGGGATTTTCCACGACATCGCAAACGACATCGATCACCTTACCGACTCGCTGAGCCGGATGATGGCGCAGCTCACCTCCAGCAGCAGCATGCTGCACAACACGGCGGCCGAAATCTCTGCTGCTGTGGATGATGCATCGCGCCGCGGGGAGACCACGGCCGCATCGCTCGAAGAAACCGCTGCTGCCCTGCAAACCGTGAGCGACACGGTGCGCGGCACCGCAAAAAGCGCGCAGGAAACACGGGAGATTGTAAATTCTGCCCAGTCCAAAGCAGAACAAACCCGCGATGTTGCGAAGGACACGGTCGCAGCCATGCACCGGATCAAGGAATCCTCGGACGCGATCTCCAAGATTACCGGCATGATTGACGATGTGGCTTTCCAGACCAACCTTCTGGCGCTGAACGCCGGGGTGGAAGCCGCACGCGCCGGCGAAGCAGGCCGCGGATTTGCTGTGGTCGCCTCCGAAGTGCGCGCCCTTGCGCAAAGGTCCTCTGATGCCGCCCGTGAAATCAACAGCCTTATCGCCACCAGTACCGCCGAAGTCACCTCTGGCGTGGATCTGGTCGATGAAACAGGCACCGCGCTGGAAGCCATCGTCCAAGCGATCCAACTGGTCGTCGAAAAGGCGAATGTCATCGCCGAGAACACCGTAGACCAGTCCAACGGCCTCTCCGAAGTGAACGTTGCCGTTGAGGCACTGGACAGCGACACCCAGAAGGGCGCGGCCATGCTGGAAGAAACGGCCGCTGCGGGTCAATTGCTGCGTCAGGAAGCGGACAATCTGTTGACAGCGATCTCGGGCTTCCGGCTGAAGGATTCAAAGGGCGGCACAGCAGGTTCAACCGTCAGCGAGGATAGCTGGGCCGCTTGAGGCCCAAGCTGCAAAACAGTGAAATGGCGGCCCGCAGGTTTTGCTGCGGGCCGTTTTCGTGGTCCCTGCAATCCCCCGACCGAGCTCGCCCACTCCCACCCCTTCGTGCACGACAACAGTGCCCTGCCGTCACAGTGTAATGGCAGTCCTCCCCACCCACATGCCCAACCGTATCGAATGCAGCCTGCTCTCTTCAGGGCGTCAGACCTAACCTGCAGGGCAACGAAAAACCCCCGCCGATCGCTCGGCGGGGGTCTATATTGTTGCGCTTAAACCGGGCTTACCAGTCTTCGCGGACCACAACGCGGGTCTTGATCGGCAGCTTCATCGCAGCAAGGCGCAGGGCCTCGCGGGCGATGTCGTCATTGACGCCATCGATTTCGAACATCACGCGACCGGGCTTTACCTTGCAGGCCCAGAAGTCCACGGAGCCCTTACCTTTACCCATACGAACTTCGACGGGCTTGGAGGTCACGGGGGTGTCCGGGAAGATGCGGATCCATACGCGGCCCTGACGCTTCATGTGACGCGTCATGGCACGACGTGCAGCTTCGATCTGACGGGCAGTTACGCGCTCGGGCTCAAGAGCCTTGAGGCCGTAGGTGCCGAAGTTCAGATCAGAACCGCCCTTGGCCAGACCCTTGATCCGGCCCTTCTGCATCTTGCGGAATTTCGTACGCTTGGGTTGAAGCATCTCATACCCTCCTTAGCGACGACCGCCACCAGCACCACGGGGTGCAGGGCCGTCCTGGATTTCCTGAGACTTACGATCACGCGCCTGCGGGTCATGCTCCATGATCTCGCCTTTGAAGATCCAGACCTTGATCCCGATGATCCCATAGGGGGTCATGGCTTCGGAGTGAGCGTAATCGATGTCTGCGCGCAGGGTGTGCAGCGGCACACGACCTTCACGGTACCATTCGGTACGGGCGATCTCGGCACCACCCAGACGGCCCGCGACGTTCACCCGGATACCCAGGGCGCCCATGCGCATTGCGTTCTGAACGGCACGCTTCATCGCGCGGCGGAAGGACACACGACGTTCCAGCTGCTGAGCGATGCTCTCGCCAACCAGCTGTGCGTCCAGCTCGGGCTTGCGTACTTCAACGATGTTGAGGTGCAGTTCCGAGTCGGTCATCGCAGCGAGCTTCTTGCGCAGCACCTCGATGTCGGCGCCTTTCTTGCCGATGATCACGCCCGGACGCGCGGTGTGAATGGTCACACGGCACTTCTTGTGGGGGCGCTCGATGATCACGCGGGCAACACCGGCCTGCTTGCACTCATCCTTGATGAACTCACGGATCTTGATGTCTTCCAGCAGAAGATCACCGTAATCCTTGGTGTCGGCGTACCAACGGCTGTCCCAGGTGCGGTTGACCTGAAGGCGCATGCCGACCGGATTGACTTTATGTCCCATTAGGCTTGCTCCTCAACTTGACGCACCTTGATGGTGATCTCAGCGAACGGCTTCAGGATCTTGCCGAAACGACCACGGGCCCGCGGACGACCGCGCTTCATGGTCATGTTCTTGCCAACCCATGCCTCGGCGACGATCAGTTCATCGACGTCCAGGTTGTGGTTGTTCTCGGCGTTCGCGATGGCGGACTGAAGGCATTTCTTCACGTCCTGAGCGATCCGCTTGTTGGAGAAAGTCAGGTCCGTCAGGGCCTTGTCCACTTTCTTGCCACGGATCATCTGAGCCACCAGGTTCAGTTTCTGCGGGCTGGTGCGAAGCATGCGGGTTTTCGCCATTGCTTCGTTGTCGGCCACGCGGCGGGGATTTTTTACCTTGCCCATGACTTACTTCCGCTTCGCTTTCTTGTCCGCAGCATGACCGTAATAGGTCCGGGTCGGCGAATATTCACCGAACTTCTGACCGATCATGTCTTCCGAGACGTTGACAGGGATGTGCTTCTGGCCGTTGTACACACCAAAGGTCAGACCCACGAACTGGGGCAGAATGGTGGAACGACGCGACCAGATCTTGATCACTTCATTGCGGCCCGATTCACGTGCAGCTTCGGCTTTCTTAAGCACATAGCTGTCGACGAAAGGACCTTTCCATACAGAGCGAGACATAGATTAACGTCCCTTCTTCTTGGCGTGACGCGAGCGGATGATGAGCTTCTGCGACGCTTTGTTTTTGTTGCGGGTACGCTTACCCTTGGTCGGCTTGCCCCATGGGGTCACCGGGTGACGACCACCAGAGGTACGACCTTCACCACCACCGTGCGGGTGATCGATCGGGTTCATGACCACACCACGCACCGAAGGACGCTTGCCCTTGTGGCGCATACGGCCAGCTTTACCGTAGTTCTGGTTGCTGTTGTCAGGGTTGCTGACGGCACCAACGGTGGCCATGCATTCCTGACGGACCATGCGCAATTCGCCCGAGGACAGGCGGATCTGAGCGTAGCCACCGTCACGACCAACGAACTGAGCGTAGGTACCGGCTGCACGGGCGATCTGGCCGCCTTTGCCGGGCTTCATTTCGATGTTGTGAACGATCGTACCGATCGGCATGCCCGAGAACGGCATCGCGTTGCCCGGCTTGATGTCTGCCTTTGCGGAGGCAACGACCTTGTCACCAACTGCCAGACGCTGAGGGGCCAGGATATAGGCCTGCTCGCCGTCTTCGTACTTCACCAGGGCGATGAAGGCAGTCCGGTTGGGGTCATATTCAATGCGCTCGACGGTTGCGGCGACATCAAATTTGTTCCGTTTGAAGTCAACGATCCGGTAAAGACGCTTTGCGCCACCACCACGGCGGCGAGAAGTGATCCGTCCGGTGTTGTTCCGGCCGCCCGATTTGGTCAGACCCTCAGTGAGAGACTTGACCGGACGCCCTTTCCAAAGCTCCGAACGGTCGATCAGAACCAGCCCACGCTGGCCCGGCGTCGTCGGTTTATACGACTTAAGTGCCATGCTTTCTGTCTTCCGTTTAGCGTGCCGGGTCTTAGGTTCTTGTCTTTGACCCAGCTATGTTAAAGCCCCCTGATGTGCCGCATGCGGCGGGTCAGGTGACCGATCTGAAGGGCCCCGAAGGTCCCAGGTTATTCATGATCCCGACAAAAGAGACAGCCCCGGACGAATCCGAGGCCTTCAGGATTGGTGCCGTTTAGCAGGGAGCACGAGTGCTGTCTAGTGCCGCGACACGGAACAAAGCTATCTATTACAGTCGCCCCTCCTTAATACGCTTCGCGGTTCCCTCCAAGCTCGGGAACAAAGTCTCATGTGAGACTCCCAAGGCATTCAAGTCCTTTAGGATTGACGACTTATCCTTTGGGGAAATGTATATCTCGTACCTCTCGAAGCCTTGGAGGAAGTGCCGGGACGGCTCAGGATCTCGTGTCGTACTCTCGGACAACTCGCGTTCAGGGTTAAACAATCCAAAGATCAAAAACTCTCCGCTCTGCGAGGATATCCGAACATCGAGTTTTCTTGGCACTACGGACACAATGTTCATTAAGTCTTCCGGGTGAATGGTATCTTTGACCCCTCGATTTTCGGCCCTCACTAGACGGACCAAGTCTTGCACACAGGCTCCTTTGTTGAACCTCTCAAAGAACAGCTGGCGAAAGTCGTCTTCCGTTTGCTCGTAGGTTTCACGCTGGGCCTCTTCCCTACACCGTAGCAAATGATCTTTGAGATCCTGCTTTTCCTTGAACGTCATGTAGGCCAAGCAGCAAAGGTAAGAGACAGCATCACTGTCAAAGAAACTCTTCCTCATTCCTCCAGGAAGAAAGACTACTACCTCACCCGCCGCCCTTCTCTTCCTTTTGCCTTTGTTTTGGTCCTTCGCGTCATCGGACCCTTCGCAAGCAAAGTAGAGGGCAACCAGAGGGTTTCTTGAGACGTCTAGAAGCCTAGTAGGCAATCCATAGTGCTGTGCCCGGGCGAGATGCTCAAATCGACTCGTATCTCGGGAAAAATCATCTGGATGTTCAGCAAATAATTGCCTCAACATCTCGTGTTCGCGATGCTGAACGTCGAGTGTTCGAAGCACGGATGGTTCGGCCTTAAAGCTCCTATTCGAGTGCCCCCGATAAAGGAGTTGGCCTGTTTCAAATTTTGCGTTCAGTTCTGAAATTTCGTCAATATACTCGGAAAGGCTCTTAACGTAGGTCATTTCTCACCCAAGATTTGAAGAGCAGTATTTTCCAAACACACAACGAAAACAAGCCCGGCTGCAGGCCGGGCAGCGCCCGACCCTCCCCCCAGGAGGGCGCTTTCGCACCCACCTAGGGTCAGGCGCTGCCCTTCGTGACCTAGACGCGCCCCAACGAAAAAGGCCCCCGCTTTCGCGAGGGCCTTCGATCTTTTCAAGGAAACAGATCTCAGAGTCCGGTGGACACGTCGATGGTGTTGCCTTCTTCCAGGGTCACATAGGCTTTCTTGACGTCCTTGCGACGGCCGATCTGGCCGCGGAAACGCTTGACCTTACCCTTGGTGATGGTGGTGTTGACCGCTTTGACCTTCACACCAAAGAGCGCCTCTACGGCCTCCTTGATCTGGGGCTTGTTGCTGTCGATCGCCACTTCGAAAACCACTGCACCGGCTTCCGATGCCATGGTGGATTTCTCGGTGATGATCGGCTTGCGGATCACGTCGTAGTGTTCTGCCTTCGCGCTCATTTCAGTCGAGCCTCCAGTGCTTCGACACCCGCCTTGGTGATCACCAGCGTGTCACGCTTAAGGATGTCATAGACGTTTGCACCCATCGTCGGCAGGATATCCAGACCTTCGATGTTGCGCGATGCTTTGAGGAAACCCTCGTTCACGGAGGCACCGTCGATGACCAGCGCACGCTTCCAGCCCAGGTCCTTCACCTGTTTGGCCAGAGCAGCGGTCTTGCCTTCTGCGGTTGCGTCCTCGATCACGACCAGTTCACCCGCTTTCGCCTTGGCGGACAGCGCGTGGCGCAGGCCCAGCTTGCGGAACTTCTTGGTCAGCTCGTGGCCGTGGCTGCGCGGGGTCGGACCCT
>Ga0208016_100041_pt1 | contig 95726 bp, 64 predicted proteins | sample 28_taG_FD_184102 | JGI IMG/M metagenome (GOLD analysis project Ga0208016, IMG submission 184102) | Marine viral communities from Cariaco Basin, Caribbean Sea - 28_WHOI_OMZ (SPAdes) (version 2) | ecosystem: Environmental > Aquatic > Marine > Oceanic | place: Caribbean Sea: Cariaco Basin...
GGGTAGTCGTCTTTAGCTTCAATTAGCATACGGACGGCTCGCTCTTGCATTTCAGGGGTATAGTTTCGTGTTTTCATTGTCGTATTCTCTCAGAAAATTGAGTCTCCGACAATCCCGGGGCGGTTCAGAAGCTGTTCTGGCAATCATGGAGCATACTCGGGATAAGATATTACGGGAACATGCCATGCTGCCAATACATGCGGCGAGAGAGGTTGACAGCAACTGTGTTCAATGGCTCAGCCGTCAGCCGGGAAGAACAATCCGCGAGAAGCTTTCAGGTAAACCCTATATGAAGGCTGTCAGGCGGAGATCCAGTGCTGATACGGCAGAAAACCGACTTTTGAGAGCATTCCTGTTCCGGCTGGAACAAATTCTAATTGAAAGACAGAGTGTTTTATCAGCATCGGCAGAAGAGACTTGTGAGGAGCTGCTTGTTTCTATTCAGCGATGGCTCAGAACTGAAGATGCCGCTGAAATCGGTTCGTGGGGAAATCTTCCTCCTAACAACACGCTTCTTCAGGATAAGCGTTATCGAAAAGTCTGGGATGGTTGGCTCTGGCTCCAAGCTATCGACGAGCAGATCACAGGGGATAGCAAAAGAGTCCATAGAGATATCCTCAGTGTTTTTTATTGGAATACCCTTTCCTTGCTTAACAATAGTGGTCGTTTTCGAATCGTTCAGCAACCGGTCGGACTCGATTATGATAATTTTTCTATCTCCCCAGAATTACCCGTTCGAGGCTATTTGTTTCCTGCATGCGACTCAAAAATAAAGGGGAAGATCAAAACTATAAATTACGAAAAGAAGTTTGGTTTTTTAACACAAGAAAGCGGTGGTGATCTATTTTTTCACAATAATAATCTATCAAGTAAACTTAAGCTCGATTCATTATCTACTGGCGATGAAGTTCTTTTTGTTATCGGCAGCAACCGTCAGGGCGAGTGTGCTGACGACATAACCCTTCCAGCAGGAATCATCCCTGTCGATTTCAATTTGACAGGTGATAATTGGAAGATACAAGTCGGTGAAGATAAGTATTTATTACAGATCGTTTCCGGGAATCTTGTTATTGAGCGAGCTCAGGACCAAAAAAAGAAATTAAAAATAGAGCCAGAAGCTCTCAAAGAGATCCCAAAGAAGATATTGACATTAGTTACGGATGCCTCGTTTGAATATTCTGAACCGACTAATAATCAAAGTGGCCCAATACGGATGGATAGCTCTGTTGTGAACCTGTGCTCTATTCGTCCCACGTTTACGAATAATACCGGCTCTCAGGCGCATCTTCCGTTCAGGTTGCTTCGGCAGACTTGGACGTTGAAAGACGGCACCAAACATGTCGTTAATTGTGGTAGCGCTAAAGCAATTTCTCTAAGTGATGACATTGAAACGGTCAGCATAAGGAGTCTCTTTTCACATAGCTCAACTCTGCCCGATGCCACCAAAAGCAGTGCATCGATGTTTTTTACTAAAAAGTTGAGTGACTATATCAAGGCAGATAAGCTGAACTATCTTGTCCCTGATTGGGGCAATGATTTCGATCTGGACGCAATAAGAAAAAGCGTTAACTTTTATTTTGATGAATCGACACCGCTTCCTAAAAGCATAGCTGCTATCTTTGCATGGCAATCATCGAAGAAATTTGTACAGGATAGGGTCCGAGAGAATGATTTTGTGCTGGTAGTGGATTCATTTGACGGAGGTATTTCAATAACCCCAGTTCAGGCAATATACCAAAAAGAGCTGAACGAAATATTGCCTGAGACACAAGGCATCAGCTGGGAAAGACATCCTACGGTTATTGTGCCAAACAGAGGCATTCATAGTGCCATGGCCCGCAATCTTGACCGTGATGGCTGCAAGACATCAGAAGAACTCCTCTATCTGTTCGGCTTCGATGGTTTAGCTAGTGATTCCGGGGAAGTGTCCTTTGTTAACGATGATCACTGGTATCACCTCCCGGGTTCTATACGGGAGGCTCTGACTCAGGACTTAGATCCCAATATATTATCAAACTACGATATCGGTGACTGCCTGAACTCTACAAACAAGGATTGGCGGGGGGTTGGCGTATTTATCCTACCTCTTGAAGATACAATCAGGAAACCTGATGTGCGAATAGATTACAAGTGGCTGGGATCTGCATGGTCACCAATTAAAGGTTGCCAGACTTTAAAAAGATGGCAGGAAGAGGTTGATGGCATTGCCCTTTGGCGTGATCATCTGCCAGAGCTGTCGATCAGAATTGTACGTGATGGGCTCTTTGAAAATTTCTATCTGGTAAAAGATGCAACAGTAACACCGCAACGAGGCAGAACTGTGAATATACCAGTAGAAGACTCATTTACTCTTCCTGCCGGACAAATGCATTACAGCTTCCCTCTACAGCAGGGAGACGGTAATAAAGGACTACATTTTGTTGCATACCTGAAATCGCCAGCCTTTCCTTTGAAGAAGGCCACGGTCTGCAAACTGAAGATGACCTATACCTATGGCGCGGATGATCCATACGAACTGAAATTCATTCCGTTGGATTCAGCAGAAGCAGGTTTTAAATCTATTCGGGTTGAATGGCGCTCAGCATCAGAGGGTGAGGCAGCCATTCTTGAGAACTTGCCGGTTCCAGATTTCCCAGCCCGTAAAAGCTGGTCCGATTTCCAGAAGTTCCCTAAAGAAGATGGCAAAAACTTCTCTGACCTTCTGGACTGGTGTTGTTCCAAAATTGCAGGCTTGAATGATCTAATCTCGTTCGATTATGAACAGGAATTTCAATCTATCCTTAATAAAAGAAAAGTCGGCTATTTGGAATGGGGTACCACTGACCGTACCGGGAAATACTATTGCCGAGTAAATGTTGATGGAGAGAGTGTGTTTTGCCACAGTTCTCAATTTATTGAGGCTGTTGATGAAAATTCCCTATATGAAGGATACCCGGTTTATCTAGATGTTTTTACTAATGAAAAAGGTCCTTCCGGATCAAATATATCATTTTCAGAGAGCTTACCCTCACGGCTCCAGGAGAAGGCACAGGATACCATCAATCGGAAGCTTTCCAGAACCATGGAGTATGCTGAAAAAGGAATCTTCAGCCTCCGCTTTCCAGCATTAACCATCTGGAATCATGGCCACTCCCTTTCAGAGTCAGATGTGCCCGACCATTTTAGAAATGCGATATTCGAAGGTACTCAAAAAATCATATCAATAATTAAGTCAGAAAATATGCCGGACTCCCTTAAGAAGGAACTTTTCTTCTTTCTATGCTGCCTGCATAAGGATGCCCCCGGGATTGTGGGTTCCCGGCTCCTTGATGCTGTGAAAGATAAAGAGGATTTAAAGAGGGATAAAAGAAACATAGCATTCGCCATTGGTAATGCCGAACTGCCATGGCAACAAGAGCTGTTGGAGAATGTCATCGCCCCCATTGATAATGAAGGCCTGACCAGATCCATTACCATGGAGGTTTTGTCGATAGCCCTTTGGCGTTCCAAAACTCTGATCAACAAATTGACTAAAGAGGAGCTCGAAACTTTATCCAGAAACTTATATGACAGCCTTGAATTTGACATCCAGAAGGTTGTCAATGATGGGAAAGGATATCAGATAGCAACTCTCTGTAAGCACTTGGAACTTCTTCTTGCATTGCTGAGAAGTCGAGGAATTGAGGGCGAAGAGTTCAAAATGATTTTCGCCCCGGACAATGATCTTATCAAAAAATATGTGACCTTTGTAGATGATATTTCCAGAATAGTAATCGATAGTGACATCGAGCTGAAGTCTCGAATCAGCCTTCAAATTGAAAAGCCGGAAATGTTCCGCAACACACCCGATCTTCTATATGCATTGCGGATGTATCTAACTGGAGACTCTGGAGCAAACACTATTGTTATCACAGGAGTCAGTGATGAAGATTAAGAGTTATTGGATGATTATGGTAGTGTATTGAGATATGTTAGTCGCGTCTGAAAATGAGGATATAGAATATATGTATATATGCTGAAGGAATAAAAATAGCTTAAGAGGATTTAAATAAAAGTGACAGTTGAGTAGGGTAAACCCCGATATTAATAGCGTCACCTAAGAAAAATAAATTTCATACTCCAGCCCTCTATACTATATAGATAATAGCACATAGAGCTTTCCCGACTTGTCAGAGTGAGATTGATCCATGGCATATGCAGATATTAATAATATTTTAAACACCATAATATTGAGGGGTTTATTACCTAATAAGTTATAGTTTTAATAAGAACTTGATCTACTTGAGCGTTAAATGTTTCTAGTATCGATCTCAATTTTCAGCATAGCTCAAACTGACTACATCAGTATATTTATACCGACTCTAATGCTTGCTGGCATGCTTGAGCTAAATAAGGGTCAACACTGTCCTGTTTGAGCAGCCATTTAATATAGCCAGTACCTTCAGAGCTCGCAGCTAAATCTGCAATAGCCTCACCCTTATGCTTACCAAAACTTAAGTGCGTAGGTATACGCGCCATTTGGCTAAACTCATATAAGCTCTCCACGTCACTTATCTCATAGCCTTGACTGTTAACCATATCAATCAGACTACCAAGCACCAGTTCAGTGAAGTAGATGTCAGCAATAGCAGCATGAGCATCTCTTGCCTGAGCGCGCGCTATATCACGGTGAAAGTGATAGAGGAGGGATACTAGCTTATGGCTCTCAAGCGTAGGAAGCAGGAAGTTAGCCATCGCATTGGTACAAATTAACTTAGGCTCATGGGTCACGCCAGCATTTTTGAGAACGGCTATATCAAAATCAATATTGTGGCCAATTAAATACTCAACACTGCTAGGCAGTCTAAAGTCTGTGTGAGGTGGTTCATTTTTAACATCCTCATCACAGATATGTGATATTGCCATAGAGCCTAAGCTAATTTCTTTAAGCGGATTAAAACGCTTCGCTCTTGGCGTTTGCAACACAATCACCTTACCATTGATAATATCAACAATAGAGTAGGCGGCTTCAGTCATGTGCGGTTCAACAAGCCCTGTGGTTTCGGTGTCGAGTATGTATGTGGTCATAATTGGCCTTAGTAGTGCTTAATTTGATATGAGATATTTACTTTTTACGAGCTTACCTAATTTATCATTACTGTATTAGCTACTAGTGATATCTTGGTTCACCTTATGCTACCTTCAGTCGGAATATTATAGCTGTTACTCAATGACTTTCATCTTATTGACTTCAGCTACTATCATATCTATTGTCGAATGAACCTCTGCAATCGTAGTCATTCGTCCAACGCAAATTCTAAAGGCGCATTCAGCGATTTCCTTTGCTACACCCATCGACTTCATGATAGGCGAGTATTCACGATTTAAACCATCACAAGCAGATCCAAGCGAAAAAGCAAGATTTGGTTGTACGTTGTTAAGAAGTTGCATACTATCAATATTTTCAATCGCTAAGTATAAGTTACCAGGATGGCGCTCATCTAAGTCACCAAAAACTTGGATTGCAAGAGCTTGATTCAAACCATTTAGTAAAGTATCTCTCAGTTCTTTCAATCGTAAAGCCTCCGCTTCTTTACTTTCATCTAATACTCTAGCTGCTTCGGCAAATCCAACAATTAGCGGTACAGGTAACGTGCCAGCACGAAGCCCATTTTGTTGGCCGCCACCAGAAATTATGGGCATAAACTCAGGGTTCTGAAGATGCTTTGAGTACAAGAGACCAATACCTGATGGACCATATATTTTGTGAGCAGATAGTGTGAGAAAGTCCACTTCCAAATCGTGACAGGCGATATTCATATAACCCGCTTGTGAGGCATCTACATGTAACATCGCATTATAACGCTGGCATAGCTCAGCAACTTGATAGATAGGCTGGTTTGTTCCTATAACGCCATTGGTCATAGTGCAAGAAACCCACAGAACATTATTCTGCTCAAGTTTATTCTTCATATCTTGTAGATCAATAACACCGTCTGATGTAACTTCTAAATAAACCAAATTAAGATTATATTTATCAGCGACTATTTCTAACGGGTTTAAGACGGATTTATGTTCTAAGTGACTGGTTAGGATCGTGTCTGCTTGTGGGTTGTTTTTTTTGGCAATAGGGAGGCCTGAATAGATAGCTAAATTATTCGCTTCAGTGGCCCCTGAAGTAAATAAGAGATCTTCCTCAAAGCAGTCATATACATCAGCGAATATCATGAGGCTATCACTGACTAAAGTTTGTTTTTTCCAACCAAACGAGTGTCCGTCTGAATGAGGGTTGCCAGGCTGAGACCATACGCTTTGCATAGCTTTAATAACTGATATATCGCATGGAGTATGTGAATTATAGTCTAAGTATATGTTTTTCATAATATTTTCATTTTTTATTTATATAGGGCAGTCTTTAATATGAAAAGACTAGAATCTGATTACATAAAGATAGTAACATGATATACTCTTGCATTGGAGAGTTGTTCCAATGCAGAGGGCAGCTAGACAAGTTTATTATAATTTATATGGATTGATTGATATTTATGCGTTACTTTGCATCTTTGATAAATAATATAAAACCAACTCTTTCAGGCCATGATACCTTTCCACTGAGATATGGCTGGTTAAAAAAAGTTCATGATCAAATTGCAATACAGCCGGAATCTGAAGAGATCGAAAACGTCTTCTCTCAAAATACCGCTATTGCTGATTTTGGTGTTGGTAAAAATATGTTGAATGCTATGCGGTTTTGGTCAACACAGACGGCTATGATTATCAGAGATAACAGCGCTTATTATAATACACAGCCTACTACGATAATTGATGAAATTTCGGAAGATGGTAATGTAGACGCAACTAAACAACTCAATTCTTTTTATAACGCTGAAAATATTTTTGCTGATCATGGTTTGGATCCTTATCTAGAATCGCCTTCGACCATTTGGCTATTGCATTTATGCCTTGTCACAAACCCTAATTTAATGACCTATTATTGGCTGTTCAATATCAATACGAAGTCAGAGTTAAGCCGCGAAGAATTTGCTCGCTTATTAAAAGAGTTTTTTAAAGACCATGGCTTATCTGCTCCTTCAGATTCAACAATAAAAAAAGATATTGAATGCTTGATTCAAAATTACACAACGAAAACTCGTAAAGCGACTGATGATTTTGAAAATGTATTAGAAGGTCCGCTAGTAGAGCTTGGGCTATTGACCCGTGTTAATAAGCAAAACATCAGAGCGCTACGAGGTGAGAAGAACTCTTTGACACTGCATGTTTTCGTTTATGGATTAATTAACTGTTGGCGGATTCATAATGGGGCAGCTGATACCTTGTCGCTAGAGATGTGCACTTATGATGAATGCTCTCCAGGTCGGGTATTTATGTTAGATGAAGATGCGATTATAGATTATGCAGAGCAATTACAAGACTCTAAATATTCGCTGGCTTGGACTCAGTCTGCTGGGATTCGCCAATTCCAAATAACTGACGGTAGTAGTCTTGATGCTATTTTTGAGCAATGCGTAGAAAACATGCGAAATGAAGACTATAGCCATTAATAGATCCTGAAAAATATTTAATTACCATATTTTTAATAAATTAATTATAGAGTTATAAATAGTCATGAATAATAGCCCTAATTTAGATAACTACCTTATTGACCACATCGAGCGGAACCAATATTTTCAGCGTTCTATCAATATCTATGCTGATAGCAACGACAAAGGTCCTATCAGTAACTTTTACTGTACTGCTTCCTATGAACAAATTCTAATGAATATGATTGGTCATATAAAGGGTGGACAGACAGCGTTTACTTGGACAGGGCCTTTTGGATCTGGCAAATCTAGTTTGGCTTTATTTCTACAGGGCTTAATAAGTGATGATAAAGAGATTGTTGAAATCGCATCTTCTAAGTTAAGCAAAAAAAACAAGACTGCTATTGTTAAACACTTTAACTCGGAAGACCAACAATGGAAAACACTTAACCTAACAGGTCAGACGACAGCGCCAGAGCAGATATTTAGAAATGCACTCGGATTACCCTCAATTGCAGATGCGAAGGATATTTTAGAGGCATTAGATAGCTATATCGATGATGAACAACGCCTTATTATTTTTATTGACGAGCTAGGTAAGGTGTTCGATGGTGCAGCTAAGAGCCATCGTCCAGATGATATTTATTTTCTACAACAGCTTGCTGAGTTTGTGAATAGAACCAATGGAAGAATACTTCTGATTGGCATGTTGCATCAATCTTTTACAGCTTACGCACGCCAAGCGACTGCTAAAACGCATAATGAATGGATGAAGATCCAGGGTAGGTTTGTCGATTTTGCCATTACGTTATCAGTTGAAGAGCAGATCTATCTGATTGGTCAAGTCATCAATATAACGAATAAACAGTTAGAAAAGCACAAAGACAGCGTTGAGTTCATTACCCAAATTCAGTCGCTAGTGGCTAATATTGCTAATTACCGTCAAACCAACTCAGAGAGTTTAACCCAGCTGCTAAGCGACGTCTTTCCTCTACACCCTCTTGTGGCAATTTTGCTATGCAAACTGTCTCAGAAGAATTTTGGACAAAATCAACGTAGTATCTTTTCTTTCTTAATGTCTTCTGAACCAAATGGTTTTGGCTATTATCTGAAAAACACTAAGTTAGATGAGTTCGTCTTATTTAAACCCCATCAGTTCTGGGATTATCTAGATAGTAATTTAAATAGCGCTATTATTGCTTCTGAGTACAGCAAACAATGGCTGCTGTCTCAAACGGCGGTCAACCGTTATGAAGGACTTGATGATGGATCGGCGGTTAAGTTAATCAAAATAATTGCTTTGATTAGTATTTTCGCAGATGGTACAGGAGTGCATGCGAGTCCTGAGCTCTTACAGACATTATTAGGTATAGATAAAGATCAGCTAAATGAACTTATAAAGTCTTTAGAATCTGCTTCCATTATATTTTATAGTAAATTTAAACAATCTTATGTTCTTAGTGAAGGCAGCGACTTTAATCTAAACGATGCGGTGAGAGAGCAGATTCAGGATCTTGACTCGCTACCATTTGAGCAATTAGAACAGTTTGAGCCTATCGTTGCAAAGAAACATTATCAACTCACTGGTAGCCTGCGTTGGATGGAAGTTAAGCTACTTCCCGTTACCGATGGATTAGAAGAAGTACTTGCGAGTCTACAAGATGGTATAAATGCCTCATTAGTCGGATACTTCTGCCTATTGATACCAAAAAATGATGAAGAAGTATTATCGGCAACAGAGATTTGCAAAAAAATAGATAGCTCCGATCAATTCAATAACTTAGTTGTCGCGGTCTTAGATAGTCATACGATTATCATCGATATGTTAAAAGACAAAATCGCGCTTAGTAACATTTTAAAAAATGAAGAAAGATTGCTGAACGATAAGATTGCAAGGCAAGAGACAGAAGGGCGTTTGGTTGAGATAGAAGACGCTTTAAACACCTTGCTTGATAAGAGTTTGAATGCATCAAAATGGTATAGCAAACATTTAGCAAGCCCTGAAACCCAGTTGAATCGATTCAAGCTTTCAGCACTTGCATCAACCATCGCTGATAAGCAAGTTACCCAAAACTTCATCTGTAATAATGAGCTGGTCAATCGTAATAAACCTTCACCTAGCGCGAAAGGCGCTATCCGTGAACTTCTTAAACGTATGATTGAACGTAGTGAAGAGGCAAGCTTGGGAATTGATAAGTTCCCACCTGAAAAGGGTGTATATGAGTCCGTTATTGTCAAAAATGGTTTGCATAAAGCAGATAGTGAAGGTAATTACTATTTTTCTAAGCCTGATGACATTCAGTTACAGGCCATCTGGAAGTGTGCCGATAAAATCATTGCTGAAGCTAAAGGAGATCTAGTCACTGCCAAGGAAATCTATGAAGCTTGGCAGGCGCCTCCTTATGGCGTGAAAGCAGGACTTCATGAAATCCTATACATTGCCTATATATTATCGCGTCACAGTGACTTAGCTAACTATATCAATGGTGAATACAAGCCTTCGGTCCAATATTTATTGGCTGAGTATTTGATAAAAGTCCCTGCTGATGTAGGTGTAAGAGAGGTATCTTTCTTAGAGGGTGTTCAATCGTGGATTCATGTTTTAAGAAACAGGTTACAAGAAGAGTTCGGCGCTCGTCTGAATACTCAGATTGAGGATGAACCACTACCGATTGCTCAAGCATTAGTTAGTATTTTCTATGGTTTGCATCCATGGATTCAACGTACTAATACTTTATCGCCTAAAACTAAGCAGCTGCGTGATATTTTGAAAAAAGCAAATGATCCTAATCAATTACTTTTTGATGATTTGCCTAAGTTTTTTAACGCAACAGATGACGATGATGCAAAAGTAGAAAAAATCATTGAAGGTCTACAAGAGTTAGATAAGGTCTATCCAGACCTTGTGTCTGAGATAAATATGGGACTACAGAATTATCTTAAAATAAAAGAAGATAGTGTTAACCCTTATACTGAAATCAATAAACGTTCAGAAGCGTTATTTGGCAAGTCCGGTGACTATTTGTTGGATGCGTTTATAGCGAGGCTTGTTAAATACGATGGCTCTATGAACGATGCTGAAAGTTTAATCAGTTTGTTGGCGGGTAATAAGCCCTCTAAGAAGTGGATCGACCAAGATATCATCAAGGCGCAACAGCGAATTGCTACGTATGGGTTCCAGTTTTTAGAAGCAGAGGTCAATGCTGATGTGAATGCCAGTCCAGATAGACAAAAAGTTGGGGTGATTACTAAGTCTCCTAATTCAACGACCAGCCGAGTAAGAGAAGCACACATCACTTCTAAAAATATCGAGCCTATCAGTAAAAAGGTAGAAGAAATTGCAAACTCTTTAAAAGAAAGTCAATTCGATATGAATGATAGAATTGCTGTCATTGCAAAGCTCTTAGAAGCTCTAAATGAAGAAGATGCTGAAAAGGAAGAATCTTAAATGTCGAAAATAAAACACGTACTGGGTATATCAGGCGGTAAAGATAGTGCAGCCTTGGCTATTTATATGCGTGATAATTACCCAGATTTAGAGATTGAGTACTTCTTTACCGATACAGGCAAAGAGCTTGATGAAGTGTATGAGTATCTCTCTTATTTAGAAGGGTACTTAGGTAAACCTGTACAACATATCAATCCTGATAGAGATTTCGATTTTTGGTTAACCCAGCATAATGATTACTTGCCATCACCGCAGGCCCGCTGGTGTACCATTAAAATGAAGCTAAAACCGTTTCAAGACTGGGTACAGGGCTTTTTAGATGATGGCTATGAGGTACACTCATATGTCGCTATTCGCTCAGATGAGCCATACCGTACGGGTTATGACTCTAGTGATGAAAAGCTGGTGATTAAACTCCCTTTCAGAGAAGATGGCATTGATAAGCCTGGCGTTATGGATATTTTAGAAAACTCTGGAGTAGGCCTGCCATCATATTATGAGTGGCGTACGCGTAGTGGCTGTACCTTCTGTTTTTTCCAGCGCAAGATAGAATGGGTAGGTCTATTGGAGCGTCATCCTGAAGCTTTTAAAGAAGCTATGGCTTATGAGAAAGAAGCGCTAGCTAATCAAACCCCTTTTACTTGGTCTGAGCGTGAATCCCTAGAAGAGCTTAGTCGTCCTGAGCGTATTGCTGAGATTAAAGCTGACCATGAAAAGCGAATTGCAAAAATGAAAAAGCGGATTAAAGTTAATCCGCTGAGACCGGATGGTGAACCTGAGTTAGATATGGATGATATCTATGGTCAGGGCAAAATATGTGTGATGTGTCATAAATAGAACTTATCTGCAATTATATGATTATTCTAGGAAAAAGACCTGGCTGTAATTTGGTCTCTTAACCTTAATAATCTCGTTTTCATAGAATTCTAAATACGATGTAAAGTTTTGCAAAAATATTTTTACTTCTCTTCTATACGGGGAGAAGTCATCTAATATATGGTTATGCAAATAGGCTGTTATAGCACCAAAGCTAGCAGACTTACTTTCTTGTACTGATATAAACCGATGAATAAATTTAAATACGTTTGATTGTTTAAATTTGGTGTTGTCTGAGGGGGTTTTACCGAACATCGTTTGATCATGAATTATATCTTTCTCACTATATTTTGATAAGTCAAATGGGTTGCTCTTTGGAAAGTCTTCAATAAATAGTCCTAACAACTCTTCTTTAGGCTTTAAATCAACCGTTTCCCATTCGTCAGGTATATTATTTAATGACGTAGTATTAATCAATGCAAGTTCTGTTTGCATTTTCTCGATATCATTGATATTTACTTGCACACACTGAGCAAGATAATTATCGATTTGAGATAAGTCTGAAGTCGATAGTTGACAACTGTAGTTAAGTTCAAAATTTGGATAATGGGAGAAACCTAAGCCATTTGCAGTTAAATTCGAGCTGCCAATAACAGCATCTTTCGAGTCAAATATATAAATTTTAGCGTGTAATTTATAATCAATAAAGCAACTAACCCCTTTAGAGATTAACTGCTTTAGTACATTAAGGTCACAGCTGCCTCCTATACAGTCAGATGGTCTACACCTAATGTATAAGCTTATATTTTTTTCAAAATCAGTTTCTTTAAAAACTTCAAGTATAGAACTAGTTAGAAAGGCACTAATAAAGCATATTGAATTGGCTTGCTCTATTAGTGTCTGTAAAACTTTAGTAATGGACCTAGTATCTATAATATGATTATCTTGAACTACAGATAAACTAGTAATCTTCTTCATCGCTTAAGTATCCATCTAACATTACACCCCATTGTTGACGAGATAGCTCATATCTCCTTCTAACGGCTTCTGTTGGTGCTTCTTTCTCCATTCTACCCCAAGCAGCTAAGCACAGTTTTAAGAGCATTTGGTCTCTTTCTGTAGCTTTTGACATGAAGTTCCGGTAGAAGTTATGTTCAGTATTAATTTGTATCAGTGTGAATCCTTGAATGATAGAAATATCAAACAACATTGTTTGCGGACCATCTCTTTCATCGAATTTTACAATGATATTGTTTTCTATCACATCTTTAATAAGCTCATCTAACTCAACTTCATTGTAGTTTTTTTCGCTTAAAACGTCTTTTATATCTTCAGGGTTAGGCTTATCTTCATCTCCTGCTGTGGGATGTTCATTTGCGCGTTGTTGTTCAGCATTTGTTGCTTTAAGTGTAGCTAAATCAATATTATTAGATGCTTCGGGCTTTGCTTCTTTACCATAAGATATTTTCTTCTTATCTAACTCACTATAAACCTCAAAAGCTTTTTCTATATCAGAAAGACATTGTAATAAAAGTGCATAATCTGGATCACTTTCTTTGATAACTTCGATAACTTTAGATTCGTCTACATCTTCTTGCAAAGCTATTTCTGGTAAATTAGGAGGCTGAATTTTAGTAGCACTCTGCTTGTTATTAGTCACACCAAAAAAATTATCTAAACTAGGTGAAAAGTGAATCTCAACGCCAATATATCTGTCTTTCTGATAATTATCCTTAATTTTGAAATCTCTCTTTAAATCAAGTTCTCTACCGGATCTAATAATAGAAAGGCCTATGTTTGAAGCGAATTGCCGTCCAACATCTGTGCTACCAATTTTTGCGTTTGTTTGCTCAGTCATTTTGTTAGCAAAGTCTTTCTTTATAGAAGACGTCCTAATGCTATAAAAACCTTTTGTACCATCTGATAGAGTAATATCTTTTCTATTTGTATTTCCATCTTCATTAATATCAAATAAAGATTGCCCTTTAAAATCATCAGGAAAATCTTTCATTTCTTCTACAACCGTTCCTTTCATCAAATATATTGGATCATTTGCTTTGAAGTTAACAGATTCCTCTAATTCGTAGGATTGAGTTGAATGGTTATATAAGTAATTCTCAAAAACAATACGGACCCTTTTGTTTTCGTCTTTATGTTGCAGCATATATCGATACATACGCCCAATAAGGTTTTGCGTATGTTTAAGTAGAGTTGCAGATGTTTTCCAATGCAATCTATCAAGCTCGGACCATGCGACGACTGTACCAGATGTAGGTATAGCACCTTTATATGCATCTGCAAGCTTGCTGTCCAGTTTACGTGTCACTGGATAAGGGATCGCTTCTTGCTCACCACTTTTTATTTTATCAACATCCAGATAAGTGTAAAAAGGTTGATTACCTTCTATCCAGCTCCAAACTTCAGTTTTTTTACACTGCGATATACTTGAGTTTGGTAACCCCATACCGAATTTACCCATACCCTCAGGGTCTTCTTTATTTTTTGAAGCCCCAAACTCTAGAGACATATATAGTGTTTTTTCATCCATACCATATCCATCATCTAATATAGCTATTTTTTGGATACGTCTGCGACTAGTAGAATTAATCTGCTCGTAAGCTTCAAAGCAGACAAAGCGTACAACTTTAGCTCCAGCTTGAATACTGTTGTCAATAAGCTCAGCTAGTGCATAAGCTGTATTTTTATATCCATTATCACGCATTGACTCAATCACTTGAGAAGGACGTACATATGGATGCTGCTCTAAATTCATAACTAATCCTTATTTTTTAGACTTCCAACTGGTGTCCCAGTATTTAAAAGCGTTATACATATTATTGAATTGTTTGTCTTCATCTTTCACAGTGTAGATACGACAATTTTTACTTCCGCCACTTTTGGGACCGCGCATAGCACGTCCCGCCATTTGCAAATATTGTATTAGGGACGATGTAGGCCTAGTGATAAAAACAGAATTAGTACAAGGTGCATCGAAACCAGCAGTTAAGACGCCATAATTAATCAGAACTCTTATCTCCTGATTTTTATAGCGTTGTATAGCCACACTGCGTTGGTAAGAATCAGTTTTACCTATAATAACTTTAGATTTTATTCCTGCATTATTTAATAGGATTTCTAATCTTTTAGCATGGCTAACGTTTAAAGCGAACACGATGCCTTGGTTAAGAGCGTCAGGCCTCTCTTCTATTTCAGGGTGAGGTGAATTTATCTCTGCAATCACTGTACTTATAATTTCATTATTACGTAGATCACTATCAGCAAGGTAGTTCAATAGTTTGCTATCATTTTCGAAATCACTATGCATTCTAAGTACAGTTTCACTATTATCATAATTAATAGGTAGTATTGTGTAGTTAGATAAGAATTTTTCCTCAATGAGATATTCAATAATTGATACGTAGCCATCAATAATTGGTGTAACCTTATTATTGCTAAACAATTCACTTAATTGCTGGTTCTCTTCGTCGTCCTCACTATTTATATATGTTTTCCTACCTGGAGTTGCGCTCAGTCCTAATAAGAAACAGTTAACCCCTGCTTTTTCTATAATATCTAAAATAATATCTTTATAAGTAGAGGCTAGTGCTTTGTGAGCTTCATCAAAGATCACTAAACCTACGTTTTTTTTGAAGTTATCAAGGATGAGTTTGGCACTTGCTTTATCTGATGATTCTTGAGAGCGAAACTTCTGTAATCCAGCAACAATAAAACCTTCATTAATACCACTAAGCGAGAGCTCAGAGCTGCTATAGAATGCGAAACTTCCCATTCCTCTATTACCTATACTTTCCCAAGCTATATTAAATTCGTTACGTGCTTGTTCACACAACTCTACAGTGTCTGCAAACCAAATGACACTTTTGTGAGTATTATCCCTTAAGTACTCACAAATAAAATTGATGGCTGTGCGAGTTTTTCCGGCGCCAGTAGGTAAATGAAGTAAAGCTCTGTGCTCTTTATTCTCATATAGATGCCATAATTCGGAAGTGCAGCTTTGCTGGTATTTACGGATAGGATATTTGGGCTCAATACGTCTGACAGCGTCAAATTTAGAGTTCTGGGCTAGTTCCTCAGTAGTAGAGTAAAAACCTAAAATCTGACTTAATTGAGCTATATTTCTTTTAAAGTATTCTGTTACAGTTAGATATTTATTGCTTTCCAATACTTCAATACCAAAGTGGTTAATAAGGTTTTGTAAAGAGGGTAAGGATTGCTTGCTAATCACTAGCTCAATAAAAGAGAGTTTTTTATCTGACTCTTCCGCTAAAATCTCATCAATTTGTGTCAAAATTAATGCATGATAATCTATAGGAACCTTCTTCTCCTCCAACTCTTGAATAATTAGTCTTGTTTCATTGTCATAATAATCATAACAGTCCATTTTAGAAAAGTTGGTAAGTAGTTCAGTTGGAGCAATATTCATATAAAATCCATTATCTAAAATATATGTTTTTCTATAGTTTGATATGAAATCTGATGCTAATAAAGAAGAAGATAGATTATTCCCTATAGAGCGAGAGGGATTATAACTTTACAGGCTTTAGAATAAAAGACCTTAAACTGTATTTAGCCAACTAAGTTTTAATAACCCATAATTTCTGTCGAACCCTTATGTCAGTCAAGCCACCTGAGTATTTCTAAAAACAGTAAAATATCGATAATGCTTGCCAGTAAATGCCTAGTAGCTTCTTTCATGCATAAAAAACCTCCCCACTTTGATTACGACAATGCTTTTATTGATAATGCTATGCCCTTAAAAACCATGATATTGCTACCTAAGAAGTAAGGGCTATCTTGTCAGGATGCTTGTTCTTTATGAATAAAATTTGAGTTTTGCATTCTGATTAAGTTAGAGTGAGTTCGTTTTAAGCCCTGAATATATTCAGGGCTTTTTTATTATGATTTATTAGTAGCGTGAGGTGTTATCTAAGTAAACCAACGGCTTGAAATACGTTATGTTATAACGTATCATTAATAATATAATTATTATTTAGGCGTTCTATAATGAAAAATAAAAGCCTTAAAGCGACCCAAAAATTGGTAGTGCTTACCTCACAAAATCTACGGGTTCATCCTGATGCAAAATCTGCCTTTATGGTTTGGCAGCAGCATAGATTAACTCTACTGCGACCACAGCTGGCAAGTTTAGATGACTATTATCGTCAACCACTACGATTGTGTGCTGTAGAAGATATCTATCAGTTTTTTAATACCTTTGCGCGTATTGAGGAAGTAATGAAGCTCGAGACTAGATATCGACAGCCATGCTTAATTACACCTGAGAGCAGTCATGACATTAAACGGCTAGCATGGTGTGAGGTGCTTAGTTTATCTAGGCTTAATGGTGTGGATCATCCCATGCTGTTTAAAGCGATATATCAGAATTCGCTAAAGCAGCTTATCTGTGAGCTAATGGGCGTGAACCGCTTAACGGTCGCCAGTTATTGCAAGTTCGCTGGTATCAGCCAAAGTGCTTATGAGTATCAGCAGTGTAAGGTAGCCAATGAAGAGGCGATACTGGGGCTACCCAAAAACCTGAGTTGGATGGACACATCTTATGGGTCACACTAACTTATTTCATGATGTGACCGACAGGCGAGTGTTGGACAAGCTTATCCCAATAGATTCACCACATCACATACAAATGTCTCAGCTTGTGATTGATGTGATTAGTTTGGTGCCAGATGATGATATTGGTTTAGTGTTTTCGACACTGTATGACAATCTTAAAGGCTTTGCTGGTATAGACTGTGAAGATGTGATTAAACAAATCATTCGGCAAGGTAAAACAGTAGAGTGGGCGGTCAGCTATATGCTAATTGTCTTTTATCAAGCTTATGGTGAAGTTGATATCAATAATAATGCTTGGCGATTTATGAGCGGCTACTTAAAAGTGATATTTATGATCACAGTACGCCATGACAAGCACTTTGCCAAAATAGATAAGCTTGGTGTGCGTGTGCGTATGGCGCTAAGACCTACTGATCCACAACGTAGGATTCTCGACCAGTTAATCAGCATTCACGCTCAGTGCGATAGCTTGTCCTCATGTTTACCTCATATTAGACAAGATGAGGCAAGCGTCAAACAAGAAGAGGCAACGGGTAAAACAGCCAATCAATATCTTGGTAGTAAAATTGGTCAAGTCAGGTTGGCTTATGAGGTAGCAATTGACAATAAAACCTTTGTTGGTAAGACCTATACTGAGAATGCTAAACGCGTAAAGTCTGCTCAAACAGTCAAAAAGACAGTGGTGAGTACTGATAATGAGCCACTGCAAAGAATACTATTTAGTACGAAGCAATCAAAAAAGCACAGTAACGTGGCAAACACTGAAAATATTGCCGATGACGATGAAGTGCCATTGCTAGACAATGACTTTAAGCCTGCCATACAAATCGCTAAATCCTCTGAGCTACAGCAGTGGCGATTGAAAAACAACCATCAACATGCCCGCCGTAATCAATTTCATTTCCCAACTAATCATCGCCAGCTGAGCACCACCGGGTATCAGATGTTATTTGCCGTTCTTTGGCAACGCTTTATTAGCGAAGATACAGAAGATAAGACTGGATATGCGGTATTACTGCTATCACTACTAAGCGGTCTTAGTATTGATAGCATCATTGCTGATTGGCAATGCAGTCTAAGTCAACGGCAGTATTTTATTTATGACCGGGTCCGTAAAATTAGTTGCATTACCATCACGATTGATGTGACGACCAATACTCGAAGTCATCTGCTTGCCCACAGACAAAGCTACGGCAGTACCTTTTATCGCGCACTGCCTGAAGCTTTACAGATCATGCTTGAGGATAAAACTACCGTTTCATCCGATACTGTTAAAGCCACCATCTCTGACGCTAAAGATATACTTAACCTGCCAGCACTGAGTTCCCAGTATATTGAAGCAGGGCTATTTATCCTTATCAAAAACGAACTTAATAAGCCCTTACATGCCGACCTGATTACAGGCGTTGATGTAAGGCATAGCTCTGCGCTGTATTACACCAGTACTAAAACGGTAGAGCTAGAGCAAACTTATATAAAAGCGGTAGAGCTAATAACTGAATTCTGCAATGGTGAACAAAAAGCACTTTTAATAGATGAGTGTAGCGTACCGATGAACGGGTATAGAAGCCACATTGGTAGTGATATGGCACTAAAGACCACAATGTGCCAGCAATTCTTTAATCAACTGGCTGTCAGTGCCGAGAGCTTTAATGGCAAGCTAAAGTCACGCATAGATCGCTATATTGCGCAGTTTAATAGCTATAGTATTTGGTTGTGGCATATTATCCTGATCCAAACGGGTATTCGCCCAGTCAGACATGCACCAGGATTACTCAATCAGTTTGATTTTAAGCGTCATACATTATGGGTATCTGATAAAGAAGAGCGTCATGCGCAGTCTGATGGCAGGCTCATTCCTCTTAGTAAGTTTTTGATAAATGCTATACAAAATTATGTAACTTATATTAAGCAATTTGCTGCCATCTATAATCCATTATGTCCAGCCGCACCTTATCCCATCAACGACATCTTGCAATCTGAGCGTCCTCTCATTCAGCTGTATAAAAAGAACCCAAAGGGCTTTACTAGCATTACGCCAAGCCAAGTTCGCTACCAGTTGCAAGACTTTTTTAGTCATCAGGATAATTGGCTGCGTCATCAGCTGAGATCTATGCTCACAGGCCGCGTGCCTGATTATCTGATTTGCGCGCTTTACGGTCATGAGCATGCTGATCAAGAATTTATGCATCCGATGTCATCAAGCTTTATCAATCAGCTGCACCAGCTCAGTCCCTATTTAGATGCGATTGCTACAGACCTTCACTTAAAACAAATTGAGGTTCGCCTATATGGATAACATTAGCGCTCATAGACTGCGACAGCTGAATAGGGATGAAGCTAAAAAGAGTATCAAGTATGATGCTAAAGCCCTAATTAAAGAATATATCAATCAATATCCTATGCAATCGCCTTGTGAGCTACAGTATCATTATGAAGCGATCAACCAGTTACTAGAGGAGAAGTTCGATACCGCTGAAAACTTCCAATTGGCGCGGCGCGGGTTTTTAGAGTTTGTTCGTGATTATAATAAAGCTCACCAGATATACCTTAATGAGCCTGTGGTACCGATACTGGCGACGCGTGAACGCTTGACCATTAACTATGACTGGTTTGTGAATGGACGCGCTGTAGCAGACAGTAGCGTGACAATGATAGAGGTTTGGCAACGAAAGCGGCGTTTTTCAGTCAATGACTTGGTTGAGGGGTTACTATATTGCAGCATCATGTATGGCGGTATTAACGACATTGAGGTGCTAAGAGCGCTCTATGATTGGCTGTTTGGTGAGCGCTGTATGTATAAAATTAACATGCCAGCGACTGATGAAAAAAGCAGAGTAGAATATTTGGCTATAATACCGCTTAGAGTGCGTGATGATAATTATGGAACTACGCTAGATGACAGCGAAAGCTTACACCGTTTTGTTGATTATGTTCCCGATGATATGAGCCTGTGTTTTTTATATGCTCTAAAGGGTCAAGAGTTAAACATTGCCAAGATAAAGCCATTTAATACCATAATCAATGAGATCTCAAAAACGCTCAAACTCACCAATAAAGATATCGATCGCCCGCAGAATTCACTACTCATCAAATATGCGAACTACCACTGGCGACAGCTAGAGGGTAGCTTGATTGATGGTGCGCTTGCCGTGGTGAAACAAGGCGATATAAAGACAACAGGTTTGCCTACTGATAAGCTCATCCATTATAACCGAGAGCTCATCAATCAAAACCCTGAGCCACTCGAGTGGTCTGAGCTGTTTGATGCCAGTTATCAGACGGTAGGAGAATCACAATATAAGAGAGCTGCCACAGCTTATCCAAGCTTTAGCAAAAATTTGATCAAAGAGCTACAAGATGCGCTCAAATTAACCAGAAACGTCTCTATTTCTACTATTACCATATTAAAAGTAGATGTTAGCCAGCCTAACGCGCAGCGCTTGCTTAGTTGGGTATCATCATTACTTGCTGATACTAGCATTAGACTGAATACTATCAGTAAATATGTGGGCTGCATTGGCCGCGACTGGTTGATGCTGACAATGGATGAGGATATTGATCAGTGGGAGGGCAATGACTTTGAGGAAGTTTACGAGCAAATTATTCAGAGTAAGATAAAAGATGGTCGCAAGTTGTCTGTCCTATGCAAGTCAGAAGAGTTTGATGATACGTCTAGTGGTATAGATAATAACAACACTACAACTGGTCAACCGCTATCTCATCTTGATCGCCTAAAAGACAGCCAGAAATTTACTTATGGGCGTCTAAAAGCCTTTCACGATCACCAGCGTATACACTTTGATGCCCCTTATGTGTATTTTCCATGGGGTAGTAATAGGCAAGTAGTCAAAGCCAATGTGATATCACCACGTGTCTATCATGAAATGAAAGGTTATATTCAGTTATCGAATTTAGAGATCGATCAAAAGCAATTATGCTTTGTGGTACTAGCACTTGCTTATCGCACCGGTATGCGTATCAATGAAATTATTGGCATTAAGGTTAGCGACATTACAGATATAGGGTTTATTAATGGTCAAATGATTGAAGCGCCAAAGATAATTCTCAAACCCAACCGCTATCGTAGGCTAAAAAGCAGTAGTGCCAAAAGAGTAATACCGATAGACACGCTTTTCAAGACTGACGAATTACAAAAGTTTGTCGCATTCTACTATCAACAAAACAGGTTAAAGCGCCGTTATTTATTCTCACAAGGCTCAGGCGACCAACCACTGCCGCCTGTATTCTTTAGTAATATGATGAAGATTATATGGGATAGACTGCTGATTACCCATGATTTTACTTTTCATAGCTTTCGACATACCGCAATTAGCCAATTGGCACTGGTGTTAAGCGGTTCACCACTTAGGCAGGTGATGACAGATTATGATAGAGATCATAGCGAGGCTATCGTTAAAGCCGTGCTTGCTAATAATAAAGAAAAAGGGATGTGGTTTGGGCTGGCTAGCCTTGCTGGGCATCTAACGCCAGATACCACGTTTGAGTATTATATTCATACTGCGCACCTATTGGCTGGATGGCAAATGAGTCAAGCAAAGCTTGTTATGCCTATAACCGTATTTGAGATGGTGACAGGTATTGGTTACCAGACAGTCAATAGACAGGATGGCAGAGCTTATAGTCCTAGAACTAAAGAGGTTCATCTTGATAAAATGCGTGGCTATTTAATTAGCAAGGTTGCTAACAAGAGTATTTTATTCGATGACAATAGAACATTAGCTAATATAGCTTGCCAGCAAAAAACACAAAATGACGCATCGAATACTCGAACGTCTATATTTATTCATCCTAAAATTTATGACGTGATTGCCCTGTTAGAAGAGCTGCAAAAAATAAGCGCTGATAAACGAGTAGTGCGGTTGGCAGAGGTAGCGCTTCGGCATGGTATTCCTATCCATGAAGCTAGACAAATTTACGATAGATCTAGTCAGGTTTTTACTGATGATAGGTTGCTTTTGAGTGCGCCAACGGGACATAAAAATCAAGAGACTTTAGTTAAAGCGCTTGATCGTGCGTATCAAATGTCAATTGATGATCCTGCTAGACTGAAATTGTTTGTAGAAATATTTACAGGTAAACAAAACTTAAATACCTCATCGATTCATTTTGGTATTAAAGAGACCCAGATTGAGATGCTACAGAATTTTATGGTAGTAGGTTGTCAACTGATAGATGCTAGTCATTGGCAGATTAGAGCGCATAGCGAGAAAGCGGTACGTGATTTTAAAAAAGAACTAGGGCTCAATAGCGCGATACGCATTGGTGCTCGTGAGAGTTTTCATGGCTATGAGGTTAGGGTAGTACAGAAAAAACGTAAGTGGTCTGATAAGAACTTGGCTGTGACAGATGATTATTATGCTTCGTCGGGATTGTTAAAGTATTTAGGGTGTTTATTAAAGATATTAATCTAGCTTTGCTGATAGTTGTCGATGAAATGTTTACTACATTACCCCACTCTCAACTTATTTTTCTAAGGTATTGGTTTACTTAGTTTTTAAAATTTCAGTTAAAACAATTAGAATTTTAAATTCTATAAAAATCAAAAGCCTACGATAATTTGAGATTGGCGTCTACATTATAGAATTATAAGCCTTACTGTTAACAATCTTTACCATAGTGGCAAAGTGCGGCTTTTCTGACTGTAATATCTTATAAAGACTCTTGCGTCTTATCCCCGTTTTTTTACTAACTCATTCACATCCTTCATTTCGTTCTCGCTCTAGCCAAATCGTTTAGCACTTAGATAAACTTGCTAAGTGCGCCATCGGCTAATACTTCATTAAAGTAAACAATAATAAGTGTTTCATCTGTCAGGTATTCTATCACAGCAAAGTTACTGGCTTTATCTAGCACAATAGACTAGCTTAACATTTTGGCTTTGCCATTGATAACTTGCTGTCTATCGGCTGGCATGGGTACTATGTAGTCGCTTGGGTTGGTGAGGTCTCTCCTTGTGCATCAAGCTAGCGCTGATAGATGCTTTTAGCTATCAGTATCATTAAATTATCACTATCAGATCCATAATTGCACTGCCAAAACTGACAAAACCCTTTAAGAGGCACAAAAAAGGCGCTATATTCCAATAACGCCCCATGGGTTACACTGCCAAAACTGACGAAACTATAAACTATATAAATGCTTTTAATTTTGGGTTGATCCAGTAGCGTTCTGTTGGTCTGCCACCTTGCTCCGTACTTTTTACTTGCTTATAGTCGAGCCAGTCATATTCTATCAATACGTCTAGCGCTGTTTGGACGGCATTATCATCAGTTAAGCCTTTCCAGTTCTTGCGCTTTAGACTTCGAGCGGTAAAGCCGTGGCTAATCCAGTCGGTTTTGTCAGTTTTGTCACTTGGCTTTTTGAGTAATCCTAAGATTTTATTAGCCAATAAAGACGCTTTTAGATGTGAATTATCAGTAATACAGCTATACACCCTAAGCATGTGAGTTTCTAACATATCACCCCATGCAATGGCTGCCTGTAGTGCATTTAGGCTAACTCCACCTAAACGGCTGCCAGTCTCGATACAGTCCACTAAATGAAATATTAATGCCAGTGCTGGTATCAGTCTGCCATATTTAAGTAAGTGCTGAGCTATGACTTCATGTTCTGTATCATCAGCTTTGGCTTGTAGTGTATCGTACCAGTCCATAAAGACGATATAAGCATCATCAGCAAAAAGGAAGCAAGGGCATTTGCAATACTCGTTTGGCTCATTAGCGCCATAGCTGACAAGTTGTCCCTCAAACAGTCCATCAGCAGCTATAAACAACTCATACACAGCATCACGGCTTTCCTTATTAACTGCTATATCTTTTTCTTTACGTCTTGGCAGTGGATCAGGGTAAACCATCATCTGAAAGCGTTGCATTAAGCCATCATTGCCTAACCCTCGCATGGTCTGTTCTAAGTAAATCTCTAACTTATCAGGCTGAATACCACCAATGACCGATAGACAGTGATTTTCAATAAATAACGAACCGCGTCCTATTCTGTCCACCATTTCGCTACCTGTACCGTTGAATCCTGATAGATAAAATGCCCTTTTTTCTTGCTCGCCGTCTTTTTCAAGGTTGGCTAAAAATCCTGATAGCTCATCACGAAACTGTAGTACGCCATTGTTATTCTGGTTCTCAATTTCGCCCAGCTTCTCTATCGTAATATCTCCTACCATGTGTCTGCGTGGTATTGGTATGCTTTCATCTTGTTTTTTGATCTCGGCTATAAATGTGGCTTTTTGTCGCAAGTCATCATCACTCACTTTGTCTGTGCCATCATCGTCATCAGTTTGACTAGCCAGCGTATCAGCGAGCTTCTTTAACTCTTTTTCGGCTATCTTGGCTTTACTATCATTGATGAGCTTTTGAGTTTCATATTCTTGTTTGTTCAGCTCATAGTCTGCCCGTGCTTTACTGACTAAGTTATCAATGGGCTTCATTGCTTCTGTAATTGATGGGCTTTTCTTACTAGATGGTTTGCCAATAACTACACCCCACAAGTTAGGAACAATATACCAGCTATCATAGCGTTTAGGCTGGATACCCAACTTAGTACCAATAACGCTAGCTAATGCCACTAATAATGGTGCAGCTACAAACTCAATCGGTACACTTAGACGTTCGGCTGTATTACTAGCATAGTTATACAGAGTTTCAGGCAACATGTCAGGCGTTATGCTAGTTACTGGTGGCAAGGTATGATTGATGGGTTTGGGGTCAGCCCAACCTGAACTCTCCAGCTCAATCACCTTTGTATCAGTATAAGATAAGACTTCTGCATAACTCACATTAGCCTCAACGTGCGACATTATCGGCAATATGGGGATAATAATCTTGACGTTATGACCTGCCAGCAGCTGAGACATTTTGTCTTTATGGCTTATATCGGGGAAGATAGTCACTGTCACATCTTGTGCAAAGTGCTTCACGGTATCTATAAATAAATGAGTCGTTGGGCTGACCAACACAGTGATTTTATCAGCAATAAAATAACTTGCCAGCGCCACCCCATCGGCTAAGTTATCAGTCACTATTATGTCATGGCCAGCAGTGGGCACACCCAAAAAGGCGGCACAAGGCTGGCTGGTATCGGTCACATAGTACCTGCTATGGTTGCTCACGTTTGTTCTGATACATAGCAGGCTGACTACCTCATAGCTTTTATTATGTAGGGGTAGCGCCACTGTGCCAGTGGTGGGTTGATACTCTTCTGTATGCTCACCTGTAGGGCTAGTCACTTCATGCTGAATATTTAATAAGATATTGTTTTCAAGTAAATGGTATAATCTATTTAATAGCTCATCGCCCTGTATCGTCTGTTCTGTAACTGGTGCATGGTCGCCCAAAATGCTATTCAAGCCCACCTTGCCGTGGGCTTTTCCATGCGTGCTCATTTTTGGTATGGGAATCACTTGATCCCCCTTACTAGCAATGGCAATAAAATTATTTGGAATTGGTTTTTTCTAACAATAGACAAGCTGTCATCACTTGAGCCGTTAAAGATTTGATGGGCGATATATATAGTAGTCTTTAAGGTCGTCCTGATTGAATTACCCATGAGAGATAACTGTTTATAGAGTATTAGTTCCAGTTCAGGCTTTAATATAAGCATATCCATTTGCTCACTGGCATCGGCGGCAAATAAAAATTCTATAAACAATGCAGCTATTACAGCCTGAATAACGCTTCGAGATCGAGATACTGGGTCGTCTATCTGGACGGCTTGCAATGCCATTGCGTAATGCTCGGTATCAATCGATGATGAAATTAGGTGTTGGTTGATATGCTGCAAAGTGGCCGCCATCAGCGATAAGTTATCATTTGGCTTAATCATCATTGCACCTCGCTAGCATTGGCTGACTGATTTTCTAGCCACTCTAGAACGTCCGCATTTCGCCAAGCCACCATTTTTGGAGATAGTTTAACACTTGCAGGAAACCTACCATCGTTACTCCACTCATGTAAAGTCGTTCTCGAAAATGGTAAAAGTGGCAGAATGTCTTTTGCTCTAGACATTCCCTGAAGCGGCAAAAGGTTACTAACCACACTTTTTTCAGTTTGGGTATTCTTTGTAGAATCTTTCATTCTAGCGTCTCCGTATATTACGATGATTATCCACCGCAACGAACAGTTACGGTGTAGCTAGAATATAAGGTAGGAATCATACATAGTCATCGCAACTTGCGACTTGCAAATCGCAACTTGCGAAAATTAGTCTAAACTACGTTTGTTAGCTTCTGTGAAGATCTTTTCAATATTGCTCTTGCTGAGCTTTGGAGTCTCCTTAGCAGTGATGTGATCAACTATTTCACTTTGATTAACAAAATTGATTTTGTTCTTTTTCTCAGTAGATAAAACTTTGGACTCTTGGTCTAACCCCAATATTATATCCTTAAGAGCGAATATAAGACGATAGGCGCTGTCCTTCACATCATTTAGATTTTCAGTAGATTCCTGAGGTTGATTAGTTCGCAATTCTTTCTTTAATTTACTAATTTCTAACTCTAATAAGTTTCTACTGCGTTCTAAATCCTTAATATATTCTCTAGCTTCTTCAAGTTCATTTTCTAAATAATCGTTTCTTTGCTTGTTTTTATATTCACTGACTATATCTAGTAATTCTTGTTTATCAAAAACTATTTCGCATTTCAAAACAGTTTTTGGGTATTTTTCATTTATCTTGTCATTTATATTATATAAACAATAACCTAATGAAAGATCCTGATTTTTTAGGTTTTCATTACTAATGCTATAGATCTTAAATTTTTGAGCTACAGGATTTCCAACTCCTAAGATAGCTTCAAGACAAAATTCTGAAAGGAATATGTTTTCGTTAGATAACTTAAATATACCCGAAACATAAAACTCTTCTTCAAAGAGTTTGAAGACATAGTCAATACCTCTCAAAACTGTTCCATTTTTAGTAAGGTGGGCAGCACCTTTGTAGTCAAGATAGGGGGTCAATTGACCAGATTCTATTCTTCTATACACTTCAGTGTCACTTATGCTTTTATCTATCATATCTTTGAAAAGTGCAACAGAGTCTTTAAAATTATAAAAATCACTACTTTTTAACATAAAAATTGCTCTATAAGTTGAAATAAAATAAATTTTTTGATAAAAATCAATAACCTTTTCGAAAACTATTATCTATAAAATCTGCCCACGCATTCATCATATTTCGACGATAATCTAAGTGCTGAGCTCCGTTATAAGCTTTACTAATTTTATTCTCTTGCTCGTGAGCTAACTGTAGCTCTATAGCTTCATGTATAAAGCCTTGTTCATGGAGTGTAGTGCTCGCCAGTCCTCGGAATCCGTGCCCCGTCATTTTATATTTATATCCCATCTGATAAAGAGCATTAATAAAAGCATTTTGGCTGTAAGGTTTGCGAGTTGAAGGGTTGTAGAATACATACGTCTCTGAAAAATTCAGGTCTTTAATTTGTTGTAATATATCTATTACCTGTGGTGCAAGAGGCACAATGTGTGGCCTATCCATTTCATTTTTTCCTTAGGTATGCGCCAAGTATTATCGTTCCAATCAATTTCTGACCATTCCATAAACCTAAGCTCATTGGTGCGCACGAACGTATAACACAGAAACCATAGACCTAATTTAACCGTGATATGACCAGTATATTCGTCAATATCTCTTAAAAGCCTAGGTAGTTCTTTTGAAGTAATACGACTGTGGTTTTTTGTTTTATGAGGTTTGATCGCTGCTGATAAGTCTGTTGCAGGATTTGACGTTGCCATGCCTATGCGAATAGCGTGCTTAAATATTTGTCCTACTTCTGCCATTATGCGCCGTGCCATCTCATTAGCGCCGCGTGCCTCGACATTTTTACCAATCTTCAAAATATCAGGTGGGGTAATATCATCAATTAGTTTATGACCAATAATCGGTTTAACGTCACGCATATAGGCTGAATAATTTCGGCTAAATGTACTGGCTGCTAAAAAGGTCTTGCGGTCTGCATACCAAGCCTGAGCAATAGTATCAAAAAGTCTTGACCCGTCTTGTTCGGCAAGCTTCTCCTTTTTTTTCTCTTTTGGGTTGATACCTTCATTAATAAGCTGCTTTATTTCTAGATTACGCTGGCGTGCCTGCTGTAATGTAATAACTGGATATTTGCCCAAAGTGAGTGATTGCTGTTTACCCTGCCAGCGATAGGCGCTGACCCAGACCTTGTTCCCAGTATGTCTTACCCATAGTTGTAGGCCATCGCCATCACTGTGCTTATCAGGACGGCTGGGGGTGCATTTTTCGCTTCGGGCTAACTTATTAATAATAGTATGAGTTAATGGCATGTTGGTATATCTCCGCGTTGGTATAATCTATACCAACAAATATACCAATATTCTATACGGTTCGCCACACACCAAGATATTCGTAAATCTCATAAACCCCCATAAAAAAAGGCCTGCCGCATCGCTGCGAACAAGCCTGATTCAATATGTGGTGGGCCCAGTAGGACTTGAACCTACGACCAAAGGATTATGAGTCCTTGTTTTTACAACAACAATACACAATGGATGGCGATAAGTAGCTGCAATTATTGTCTGAAAGCCTTTCCTATTAAAGGATTAGGTTAAAAGACAAATATACCTATCAACAAGTAGATATGCTTATCAATTAATTTAGAGTATCAAAATAGTATCAAATTAATAATATTGATACTCTCTGAAAGTCTAAATAGTTATGGCTACTATCTATTAATGATTAACGGTAAAGGATAAATATTTAGTTCAAAGTATCAAGAAAGCTAAGAGCGAGATAGACTTATTTTTAGATATGGCCTAGCTAAAATATATTAGGAGGTAAACTGCTTGGGGGGGGAGTCTCGGCGAAAGAGCATTTTAAATAAGTAGGAAACTATACTACCCAGATTAAAAAACATGACGTTTGTATCGCTATTTCTAACTGACGAGCTGTCGCACTTAGATTACCTTTTTGTCTGTTATCTTCTTGAGAGCGTCTGCTTCAAACCCCGATATTAATAACGTCACCTAAGAAAAACAAATTTCATACCTAAGTCTTCTACACTATATAAACAATAGCATTTAGGGTCTTTCCGAATCATCAGAATAAAATAAATCCATGGTAATGGAGAGGTTAATGATATTTCGGACACCATCATATTGAGGTGTTTACCACCCAATAAGTTATAGTTTAGATTAATATTTGCTCTACTTTAGCATTGAATAAATTTTCGCTATCGATATTAGACCTCTTGCAAAAGTATCAGTTAATTGACTTTCACTGACAGATTTAAGAGGGATAGCGATTACTTATGCAAGAGGTTTATTAATTTCAAAAACAACCCTTCATAAAAATTCTTTAAAATTATGATCTCCTAAGTTAATGTCTACGGTTTCTTCGGCACAGTTCAAGTGTTTATAGTGCGCTAATTTGTTTAGCGCATCAGTCAGTTTAGCAACATAAATGATATCAGTAAGTTATTGCTGGTCTCCAAAGTTTTTGGCCAACTCATCATTCATTCATTCATTCATTCATTCATCCAGTCAGGATCAATAATTAATAACTGGATCTTACGTGCGTATTGATTGATAGTTAAGCACTCTGCCTTTTCATCAGTGTGAATCAGAGAACATAGCACTAGTCGCAAGCATTGCAAATGACATTGCGACCTCTATAGTGACCGCAAAATCAGAAATTACAAACAAAATCTGCTTCTAATTTGCTTGCTGTTCCAGGCGAAAGAGGCTCAAAGAAATTGCTTTCCGATCCAGAATGTCTAACACTTCCATCTAGATTGTAACTAGTAAAATATGTAGTTTTAACTCTCATTGGATTGCTTTTACAATCGTAAGAATTAAAAACTATAAAATAAATTTTATCTTCGATGGCTATTCTTTTGGAAAGCACTTGTTTGTACTCACCTTGTACTGATATTGATTCTATATCAACGTAAACGTATCTTTTCTGCTCAAGGTTTGAATGAACTTGTACCCAGTTTGAAGCATTAGCATAAGTGAATAAAAAACCAGAAAATAGTATTACAGCCAATTTTTTCAAAAAAACCTCACAAAAATAGTTAAAGTTAATTGCAAGTATAGAATATAGCATTACCGCTGCAAATAGCCTCAAATTACCCACTTAAGGTACGCCCATAAATACACTGAGATCGACCATAAAATACAATACCTACTAAGATCAGCAATTTAAATACTGATCTTAGTACTCACTACAGGCAACGAACGGTAATCATCCCAATTATAAGAAACTTATCCAATAGAATTAAGTTGCGTGATTTAGTTTCTGTATCGGCGTAAAGCCGCCATTGCCATTGCTATTGCTTCTGACAATGGCAAATAATTACTAATAGCTTAATCAAATACAGTCTGTGTAACTAAAATATTTTAAGTTAGTTTCTACGCTATTGGCAGTATGTATCGGGAAGTATTAGAACCATGAGTTATACTTATCATAATCACTTGTATTAGAATCAGACGACGATGCATTCGGTACATGATTATCTAAACGCTCAGGCAGTCTTATCTTAGCAGGTTCTGGCTCCGGCTCCGGCTCATTTACAGGTTCCGGCTCAGGCTCAGGTTCATAGTAGGGCTCAGGTTCGTAGTAAGGCTCTAATAAAGATTCTGCAACCCAAGCTACTTCTCCACTAGTCAACTGAAAGCCCATCCATCTGCCTATGGATTCATCATAAGTTCCAAGATACATATATGGACAAACTATCTCACCTTTTTGTATGACACCAATAACACTATTATCATTTGTGTTTGCAGCATTCCGAATGTTTACACCAGCAGTGGCAACTATATATTCAACTTCATTATTTCTCACGCCACATCTTGAGTAAAGAATATCTCTTGGGTATTTAGAAAGTGTCAGGCTTGACATCCAACCCATAGTTCCTCCATTGCTCGCTACATTAATCCAAGTAATACCCCCATCTTCAATTAATGGTGAGTCAGTTTGAGTTAATTTAGTATTATATTCGAGCTTCATTACAACAGGAGAGTTTAAGCTTGGTCTTTGTCTTAGGTTCGCCTCATCCGAAATCACATATAAAAATTGGTCTGTTAGTTTAGGAGGGTCTACTTCTTCAACTTCATTATATGCTGCTGTACGCTCATAGGTACCTGCATCCGATACTTCCTGTTGTGCATCATAAAGATCTTCTGCAGCATTTTCTGTATTTGAATCAAAGTCAGTGATTGCTAGTACTATGATGAATCCTATGAGCAAAAGAAAAATAATGATTGCTAGTTTAGATTGCCCTTGACTCCACCAGCTGGCTTTTACATCCGTATTAAGATCATTAGGTATATTATTCGTATTTATATATACAGGAGTGTGATTGGTATCATTCTCTCTATTTTGATGTTGTATATCTGGCTGAGATGTAATGGTCTTTAAGTTGGGAGTAGGCTGAAGCCCATGATTTTTCTCACTAACAAGTAAAGTAAGGGTGTTTCCCCATAATTGTGGAGTAGGTCTTCTATCTTTAGAGTTGATGTCGAATGCTAGATAGAATAAAGATTTTAATTTATGGTTAATGTTATCGAAGCCCTGATGTTCAGGTGGCATCGAGCTAATATGGCTGCTACCTCTACCATGAACAAAAAGATTGTTTTCAACTTTCTCATCGAGAGTGACTAAGTGGGCATAAGGGGGATTGAAAATTGCAGAGTAAGGATGAGCTCTAAATATTATTTCATAAATAATAACTGATAAAGGAAATTTTTCTTGTGATTCATTATGTATATTCGTACTTATATTTATACCTAGCGCCTCAGGAGGTGTATATCCTGAGATATTCATTGAATCAAAGCGAGTGATCTTATGAGTTTCATTATTGTTTTCTAGAATTAAGTCGCATTCGATCAATGAAATTCGACCATCATTAGTTACCATGATATTGGTAGGAAAAAGGTCTGTAAAAATGTACCGGCTTGTCTCATTAATAGAACGTATTGTTTGGCAGATATTTATGCATGTCTTTAATCTTAACTCGTAGCTAGCTAGTGTATTCTCTTCAAAAGCTTGCCGCGTAGTACTATATTTACTTGCGCTGTTAAAAATCTCATCTAGAGATAGACTGTCATCTAGTGCCAATGGCATTAAGTAACCCGCAAAAACATCGTTTTCATCATAGACACAATGTGATGGCCAGCATATCTTTGAGTCGTTGCTAACATCAGTCTGCGGTTGGTGATTGACCATGTACTCAATTTTCGGTTGCACATTCATGCTTTGATAGGCTTTTGAAAACTTTTTGAAAACTAAGCCTTTAAGCTCAGAGGTAGATGATGGCTTGATACTATATAGCTCACCGTTAGAGCTTTTGCTTATGAGAGTAGTCGTTTGAAAGCTGGCATGTAATCCATTCTGATCTTTAATATAAAATGATGTCATAAATTAATTCTTAATTATTTAGGTTCTATTAAAGTTAAAGTGCTTGAGATATAGATAGGTAAACCTTAAATTTTATTAAATTATCGAGCTTGCTCAAATCTGCTATTTAAAAAATATTTTCTACATTTATAGCTTATCCCGAGCTTTATAAAACTTAAATACAAGTAAGCCTAAGAATAAGAAAATTAATGCAAGTATTATGTATTTACTGCTTAATCTATTTTTTGATTTACTTTCGAATTCTACATTAATAGTGGCGCTATTTTGCTTTGGTGTATTCTTAAAGTTTAAATGACCTTTTTCTTCAAAATAATCATATATTTTTTGGCCAGCACGACCATCAGAGTTTAAATTATTCTCAGTTTGAAAGTTTTTGATGGCAATGTGAGTTTTGCTACCTATTAAACCATCTACCTCTCCAATATCGTAGCCTAAAGAAATTAAAGCTCTCTGGATATTTCTGCTTTGCAGTCTGGTGATACCGGGATCATTAGTAGGCCACGGGGTATTGTAGTTAACATCTACACTTTCTTTTTCTATTAAGTCGGATAAATGAGCGATAGCTAGAGCGTAGCTTTCAGAAGCATTGTAGCTATAAAATGTGTCAAAGTTTTTCCCTACTAAAAAGGCTGGGCCTTCAAGACCCGATGGTATTAATAATGCTAACTTGTCTATTCCATCCGGAAGCGGAGATCCATTAGCTAATTTAAACCCATTATCACGCCAAAATTTTAAATCTTTTTTGTTTCTTCGATCAGACTTAGCATTGAAGTTGAGAGGTAGTTTGACCTCGTATCCCCAAGTTTGATGACTTCTATATCCTGAATTTTTAAGAAAGTTAGCGGTTGATGCTAGAGCATCTGCTCGGCTATTCACCAAATCTTTTTTGCCATCATCATCAAAATCCTGCGCTAGATGGAGATAAGTTGAAGGCATAAATTGTGTTTGTCCAAATGCTCCCGCCCATGATCCCATCATGTCCCTAGCATCTAAGTCACCGTTTTGAATGATTAGTAGTGCACTTGAGAACTCTTTACGAAAAAACTGTTGTCGACGACCGAAGCATGACAGTGTTGATAAAGACGTTAAAATATTTTTTTGTCCTAAACTTTGACCATAGTTAGACTCAATTCCCCAAACTGCCAATACGTCTGTTTTTTTTACCCCATACTGCTGTTCAATTTCTGATAGCGTAGGATAAAGCTTATGTTTTAAATTAATTCCAGTGCTTACTCTTTCAGGATCAACCAAAGCCGCATGATAATCCCATGGTTCTTTATTAAACTCCGGTTGGTAATTCAAAGAGTCTAAAACTGTAAAATCGGCTTGAAGAGGTCTATAAAGGTCAAATGTGGTATTTGTTATTTTTGAGAAATCTTGATTTTTTCGGATATTGTCCAGACATGTTTGAAATAATTGTTCATCATTCAGTTTAGGTTTTTGTTCTCTTGTTTCACCATGGCTCAAGCTAGAGAATAGCAATATAAATGAGGAGTACAGTATTATCTTTAATACTTCGAAACTCTTATTTATGGTTCTTAAAGGCATATCTATACCGTTATATTTATGTGAAGTAATAAGTGGGTTGATAACACAGCTATTAGTGAATATACGACTATTTATTAGAATTAATACGCCATATTTACTAATTTCTTGGAATTACTCGCTTAAATTAGCGTGCAAATAATCAACGCCATATCTTTCTTTATTATGAGTGACTATAAAAAGTAGCTCACAATAATTAGGTTACGGTATACCTGTTGATGACTGGTTTGGTACTTAGTGCAATCATAGTGACTAAATGGCTTAGTACTACAGACTTTGCATATTCTACCAATGCTAAATTAATTTTTTTTGCCGACAATAAATGCCTATCCATGTGACTATTTTAGTAAGGTGTGGTGTGGCGTGGCATTCTTTAAGGTATCTCATTGTTTTTTAGCAAGTTTAAGTTGGTTTCTGGAAGGATTATCTTCTTTGAAGATTGCTATCAATTCTAGGTTATATGACTGAGCTTTCCTTTGATATATCTTGTGAGTTTTAGTTTTCTCTGTGATGGATAACGCTACTTATCTTCTCTAGCCTAAAAATTTTCTGCTTACAGGTTTTTTCTGTAGTTAAAGTACTGTTTAAATTTCAGTATAGCTATTCTTTTAAAATGATACAAATGATAACATAGGGTTAATATTTTAAAAACAATATAATTTTAAAGGCTGACAAAAGTGGATAAAGTTTTTAATAATCCTTATAGGGTTTTAGGCTTAGTAAGCCCTATAACTAGTAAAGAACTAGCTAAAAGAACAAGCGATTTAGAGACTTTTGTGGATTTCGGTAAGGTTAAAGATTATCCGCTTGATATGAGTGCTAGCAATAACCTACCTATAAGAACATTGGAGTCTATACAGGACGCTGCTCGAAACCTCGAAAGTGATAACGACAGAGTATTTAATGCACTATTTTGGTTCTACCAATACGATACGGTTGACGAGATTGCTTTTGAAGCTATAGAAAATAATAATTATCGTAAAGCATATGAGTTATGGGACTCACAGATTCTATCTAGTTCAAACCCTAAGTTCTCGTGGCTTATAAACGCTAATGTCATATCGTTATTCGAGCTTAAGTCGTCAGGTTTTGTTTATGGAAAGCTCTATGGAGTTGTTGAGCGTTATGGCTCAATTATCAAAGAACTAGATAAGATTAAAACTAATGCCTTACAGTCTAATAAGAATATTGTAGATAATAGCTCCATCAGTAAAACGATGATCGACAGTCTTGTTGGGTATGCTTCAAGTATGGAGGGTAGTGTTCTTGAGTTATTAAGTGCGTTCTCAGGTTATGCTGAAGATATGAAGGATTATGCTGAATCCAAAATTATTAATCCTTATATAACTGAAATTCAGGATGTGATTGATGAAGTTGAGCACGGCTTAACTGAAGAAGAAAGCTGGGCTGTATATGGTTTGGTTGATAAATTAAAAGATAAGGAGTCTTTAGTTCGCGAATTAGACCTTTATTGTAATAATTATAAAGTTCAAAGGGTAGTCAATGACTACGCTGATACGGCTAAGAGATGCTCAGTTTTTGCTAACAATGCGCTGGAAGAGTCTGGGTTTGCTAAAGATATAATTGATTGGGCTCATGAGTTACCAGCTTACGGTGAAGTGAAAAGCAATATTGCAGATAATAAAAATAAGTTAGAGGAGATAATAGAGGAAGAATCTGTCAGTAAGATTTTTATAAATATATTTGGCTATCTAGAAACAGAGATTCATTCCATTGTTGATGCTGAGTGGTTGCTGAATAAGATGGTCACTGAGCTAAATGTTATCACCGTACAAAGTGCTAAAGAAGCAGAGTTATTTAGAAGTTTAGCAGGAGCATGTGCTTTTAAACTAATAGGTAAGATTTTAGAAGTCTATAAAAATGCTTTTGAGGAGTTTAAAGAGCAGCCAGACCTAGATAAGTTAAATGCCACTAATGCGACTATTGATGAGTGCTATAACTTGATGTCGAAAATACAAAGAGAGTTCTTGTATATTGATATAGATTCCGAAACAGAAGAATCCATCAGTAAGGCGTATACCCATATAAGTAGCGAGAGATCGGATTTACAGCAGGCAGTAAAAAAAGCAGGTAGTAAAAAGTACCTTCCAGCAGTTGCTACTCAGGATAAACCCATAGTTGGAGGTGCTCTTTATGCGATAAGTAATATGACTGGTCTAAATTCCACCTACCTTAGAGTTGGATATGTCATAGCAGCGCTATTTACAGGATTTTGGCCACTTATCGTCCTATATGCAGTAATGACAATTATCAAAAGCTTTATTGAAAATAATGAAAAGTAAAATAATTAAGGGCAGCTGTAATGAAAAAGACCATTTTATCCGCTTTAATATGTAGTAGCTTTTTTGCTGTAAGCTCCACCTCATCATTTGGTGCTGATCAACAAAATGATACCAGTAAAGACATTGCTGCTATACAAAAGACCGTAGTTCTACAGCAGCAAAAAATTAGTGATATCCAGTCTAGCAATGAAAAGCTACTAAGCGCTCTCGAGAAACAAGGTGCTGACTATAAAGCAGAAAGTAAAGAGAGGCTTGAACAACTCTCTGAGCTTAAAACAGCATTAGAAGACGTTAATACTAAGCTTGATGATACCAATCAATCTATAACTACATTAGAGAGCACCACAAAAATATCTGAGCAAAACTTAAAAAAAGATGTTGATACGTTAAGCGCAGATACAGCAGAAAAAACCTCTAACTTAGATAATAAATTCACAAACCACTCATTGCTAGGCTTGTTAGGTTTACTATGTCTACTTGGAATCTTGGGTGGGGTCTATTGGTATTTGAGAAAGCAGCATAACCAAGAAAACGTAGGCTTAGTCAATAAGGTGCAGTCTGCGCTTGAAGGTGTGAAAAAAGCGGAAGAGAATATCGTCCAATCTGATGCCCAATTAATAACACAGCTTAATGAAGTTTTGGCTCAGGTAAAATTAGAACATGCTCATTTAGCTGAAGCTGCTGCCCTAACCGCTAGCACACGTATGGTTTCAAATAGTGAGAGTAATATCGATCATGGTCTGGCTATTAAGCTTGCAGATGAGATTCATCGTATGCGCAGACGGATAAGTGCGCTACCAGAAGATACCAAAGGGCTTAAATCTCTGAGCAAGTCTCTTGAGAGGTTAGAGGAGGAGCTTGGTAGTAATGGCTATGAGATTATTGATTATCTGGGCATGAATTATACTGAAGGGATGACTGTTAAGGCCCGATTTATACCGAGTGATGAGCTCAATGAAGATGAAAGTATAATCACTAGAGTTGTTTATCCTCAGGTTAATTTCAATGATAAGTTAATTCAAAAAGCTGATGTTGAAGTCAGTGTTGGTTAGAAAAAAAATAAATGAATAATAAAGTATAGGAATGTAGATATGCGTCAAAAAGTAGATTTTGGTATTGATTTGGGTACAACTAACTCTGCCATTGCAGTCATGCAAGATAGTGACTCTGTAATCATTAAATCAGATGATGATCAGGGAGATACAACAGCTTCATGTATTGCTTTTAATAAAAAGCAAATTATGCGTGTTGGAGATAAGGCAAAAAATGCAATAGAGCAGGAAGCCATACAAAACTTTAAAAAACGTGAAGCCACTAAGCTTAATGGCTATCAAGAATTTAAACGTAATATGGGCACGAATTATAACTATGAATCAACCTTTATGGATAGAAGCTATAGTGCAGAAGCGCTTTCCGCTGAAGTGCTTAAAAAACTAAAAGGTTATGTCAGAGACGAAAATGTCACATCTGCTGTGATTACGGTACCTGCTATGTTTGAGCAAAGTCAGTTAGACGCTACGCAGCGGGCTGCACAGCTGGCAGGATTTAGCTATTGTGAGCTATTACAAGAGCCCATTGCCGCCTCGATTGCTTATGGTATCAAGGCAACTAGCCAATCAGGTTATTGGTTAGTGTTTGACTTTGGTGGTGGTACTTTTGATGCGGCATTGATGCATACGGAAGAGGGTATCATGAAAGTGGTTGATTCAGCAGGCAATAACCACCTTGGTGGTAAAGATTTGGATGCAGCCGTAGTTGATCAATTGTTTATACCAGAGATTCAAAAGCAGTGTGATCTTGAAGACACTATTTCGGATTCAGCCATGAAGGGTTTGTTACAAGAAGCATTAAAAGGATTTGCTGCAGAATCAAAGATCAAATTATCATCAAGCGATCAGTGGAGCGAGTTTATTGATGATCTAGGTGAGGACGATAGCGGAGACGATATTGAATTTGATATCACAATTACCTTAGATCAATATGAAAAAGTAGTCACTCCGATATTTCAGCAAGCCATTGACATCACAAAGGACTTAATTAAACGTAATAATTTAGAACCCAGCGACTTAAGCTCGCTTATCTTAGTAGGCGGTCCAACGTTCCAGCAGACGCTACGCCGGATGTTAGTGGAACAAATCACAGATAAGATCGATACCAGCATAGATCCTATGACGGCCGTCGCTCGAGGCGCGACCTTATTTGCTTCCACCAAAGACATTCCTAGAGAGCTGCAAAAGCGTGACACCAAAAAGGCCCAGCTTATCTTAAAGTACCCTGAGACCACTGTTGAAACAGCTGAACACTTGGGTATTAAGATTGATAGAGACGCATCAGAATCTTCACTGCCAGAGACATTCAGTTTAGAGGTACTACGTAGCGATGGTGCTTGGTCTTCAGGTAGTTTAGCTATAGATAATGATGTTGAAATTATCGAGTTGCAATTAAATACGGGGAAAACCAATCACTTTGAGCTAAAGCTATCCAGTAGTGATGGTACGATAATTCCTTGTCAGCCAAATACCATTACTATTATTCAAGGTCTGAAAATAGCCAATGCGACATTACCTTATAATATTGGCATTGAGGTTTACGATACCTTGGTAGCCAAACAAGGTGTTTGGCCGCTGGCGGGACTAGAGAAAAATAAAACACTGCCAGCGAAAGGTAAAGGCACGTACAAGACAATGCAGGATATTCGCCCAGGAGTGAAAGACGATGTCATAACCATTCCAACTTATGAGATTAATTTTGGTAAAGAAGGTTCGAAAGCGATCTTTAATAAGCGTTTTGGTGAAATTAGTATTTCGGGCGAAGACTTGCCCGGATTTTTACCGTCAGGTAGCGATGTCGAGGTTACATTGAGTATTGATTCCTCGCGTCGTGCGAAATTTGAATTGTACTTTCCCTCATTGGATGAAACTTATGAAAAGCAAGTAGCTTCAGAAATTAAAACAGATATTTCTACCATCCAATTGAAGCGTGAGATCAATGAGGCACGTACAGTAGCACAGGAACTATCACATTCAGGTAATAAAGACGCGGATAAGAGAGTAGAAGAGCTTGATGAAGCTGAGCGATTACTTGATGAGCGCAGTGATGATCGTGATACCAAAGAGAAAGTTAAAACAAGTCTTACTAAAACATTAATTGAATTAGACGAATATCAAGAACAAGGAGCTTGGCCTAAAGCAGAGATTGACCTTGAAGACGCTATTGAAGATTTGCGTGATATCAATAATGAAAAAGGGAATGCGAGAACTAGTAGTTTATTGACTGAGTTTGAAACCCAAGCCCGCCAGATTATATCTAAAAAAGATGTGCAAAGCGCTGCAAAACTTACCGAAGAAATCAATAGTATGGCGTTTAGTCTAAGGCAGCAAGATACTGGTTTTTGGGTTGGCATCCTAGAATATATGGATTATGGATTTGATGATATTCAGTGGACGGATCGTGATGCTGCGTTTAGAGGAGTTCAGCATGCAAAACGTTTATTGCAGACAAACCCTTCTCACGAACAGTTGAAAGATGCTGTGATAATCATTATTGGATTAATGAGGCCTGAAAGTAGAGCTGAAATGAATAACGTTGATACTAGTCTGCTGCGTAAGTAATGAGATGACTAATTTAGCGTTTATTCGTGGTGATTTGATTGATGGTCATTATTACGTCGACTTTTTTCTATATGAAGATGATATAGCTGAAACATATAGAGTTAAAACCAATAAAAATGAGCTTAAGTATCTTAAGCTCATTAAGTCTGAGTGTACATCTATTTTGGAAGTAGAAGCTCTAAAAGAAGCGCTAGGCTTGCTAGATAAAAATGGTCACAAAAGTATTCTGAGCTGCTCTGAGTTGCAAATTTTACGGGTGGAAGGGCAGTCGCAGTATTACTTTATACATGATTTCGTTCATGGGGAATCTTTAAAACAGCGATTAGATAGAGACATTAGTATAGCTGTATATGATGCGTGCAAAATTATAAGAGCAAGCTTTGATGTATTGTCAAATGCTGGCATGCCTTCTACTCAAGTTTTAACTCCAAATGATATCTTTATAAACTACTTAGATGAAAAGGGGAGTGTATTTATATTCCCTTTAGATTTGACCCGCTATATAAAACACACAGAGCCATCGATACTTCGCTATTCATTGGCTTATCAAAGTAGAGACGCGGAACATAATACGAACTATTCACTAGCAACTTTGCTGTATAGGTGTCTGTTTGGTTTTTTACCTTGGCAGTATGATATTGAATGGAAAGCTACTTACAAAGCAGTACAATATCAGGTCTTTTCTTACCGAGATTCAAGCCCTCTAAGTCAATCAACCTTTTACTCTCAGCACATACCGGACGATTTAAAAAGTATTGTCTTTCAAGCTCTAAATAATATAGGAGTGAACGAGTTTAGCAAGAAGTTAGACTTATTTATAAAGCAATACTATGAGTTTCCTTATTATGATGAGATTCAGCTACCCGATAGTGAGGCAATAAACATCAAGCTTAAGGTATCAGAAGGCTCACAGGATAAGAGTGATCATGTCGGTCTAAACAAAATAGCAGGGATGACGGATCTGAAGTCGCTATTAATTACTGATATTATTGAGCCTTTAAAAAATAAGCAGGCTTATAAAGAGTATGGGATTAAGCCACTTAACGGCTTATTGTTTTATGGTCCTCCTGGGTGTGGTAAAACTTTTATAGCAAAACAGCTTGCTGCTGAATTGGGTTATACATTCTTTGAAATTAAGCCTTCTGACTTGGCTAGTGTCTATGTTCATGGCACTCAAGAAAAGATTGGTAAGCTATTTTTAGAAGCCAGCCTTAAGGCACCTTCGGTGATATTTATTGATGAGGTTGATGCAGTAATGCCAAGTCGTGATAGTGCACATATGGGTCAACACTATTCTTCAGAAGTTAATGAATTTCTCGCTCAGCTCACAGAATGTAGTGAGAAAGGCATTCTTACCATTATGGCTACAAATAGGCCTGATGCAATAGACAAAGCTATTCTGAGAACTGGTAGAGTTGATAAAGCGGTTTATATACCTCTGCCTGACTTTGATACTCGTAAAGAGATGCTGAAGATTCTCTTGAAAGGACGACCTATAGATAGTGGTTTGGATATTGACTCTATAGCCATGTTAATGGCGCATTATACTTCCAGTGATATTAATTATATGGTCAATGAAGCGGCCAAACTTGCCCTGAAAGAAAATAGTAAAATTGGTCATGAACATTTAACGGAAGTGCTTCGCAAAACGAAATCATCTGTTAATTATGATCAGCTCGAAAAGTATGACTCTTTTACTGAGTTCCAAAGGTTTTAATTTTTTCTGTTTTAAGGCCTTAATCCAAGCTATGAGAATGTTGGTTACGAACTATCTATTAATTATTTTTAAGCTCTTTAGAGACTTAATAAACAAAGGCTTCCATACTTTTTCATCACTCAATCTATAAGATACGGTGACAAGGTGTTCCCTATCATTATTCTCAAAATAATACGCTCTAACAGCAACATAAGGGTTATTGCCTAATTGCCGTAAGTAACTTATTTCTAAAGCGTTTTGGTCGTTTATTTTCACAGGGTTAATACCGTACCAGCGTATTATTTTGATATTAATTTTAGCTAAAGATTGAGTTGTTTGGGTACGTAGTTGTTGGCTTAGTTGGTTACGTTCAAAGGCTGTAAGAGCATAAGGATCTTTCAAAGATGCGTATTCAGAGTAATTACCTAATGTTGTATGAGTAATTATTCTAGCATAAGTATTAAATCCATTTTTATCGAAGCTATTCAAGCCTTTCTGCTGAAACACATAGCGGCCATCTTGTGATAATCCTAAGTCTGCTCTAGCATTAATTATTTCCAAAACCTCGTTATTAAGTTCTTTATATTTTCCTCCTTGAAGCTCCATATTTAACGGAATTGAAATTTCTCCGAGATTAGGAATAGAGTATTTTTGAAAATTAATATCAGAAGCATTGGATAATGATGACGCTAATAGTATTAGCATCTGCAACAATAGGATGTAAAACTTGGTTTTTGAAAACATATTTTAATTCTCGAAGAATTTTATTTTACTTTGCATTTCTTATAAAAGCCTAGTCACCTTAGCTGGTGGACCCCATTTATTGTTTTGTGGAGAAGTGTTTTTACAGAGAAAGAATAGTATAACTATCCAACCTATAACTGGGATAAACCATAGTAATTGCCACCACCCTGATCTTCCAATATCATGCAAACGTCTTGTTCCAACAGCACAAATTGGGATAAGTAGCATTAAATTGATAAGAGCTATAAAACTAAGAAGAGGTAATGCGCTTTCATAGCTTATATATTCTAAATTTATTATATATATGATTATTCTAGATATTTGAATTAAAATAATGGTAGCTAAATAAAAATACCAATACTCTTTTCTTCTTGCACGGCCCCTAAAGTCGGCAAAGTTTTTGAGTGCTTTTAACATCCATCTGATAAAGCCATATTTATTTTCGACCTGATATTTTTCATATTCAGTTGATCTTAGGCGTTCTATATCAATCGGGCTAGTTGAGTTATTAGTATGAGGTCTTAATGATTCTGGAGTAGCAGCAGGATTAGTCAACTCTTGGTTATATATCGTTTTATTTCTGTAGAATATCTCGTCTATGCTTCCTGTTCTAGAAAAAGTGAACTCTACTTCATCTTTAGGCACTGGCAGATTTTGTTCAGACCAGCTATAACCACTAAATATATATTTTTCACCATTACTTGTTTCTAAGCATCCTGAATTATTTTTATGATCATAGCTAGTTATCCTACCTTGCATTTATTTATACCTTTATATGTCTGACCTCTATCAAAAGTGGCAGAGAGTTGATTTATATTGTAAATGTCATAGAGATTCACTTGTGAAATTGTAGTCAAGCAGTGCTTCGCTAATCGCCCATCATTGTAATCTAGGTCAATATATTTGATGATATCGTCAAACCCTAAGATTAACAACATCACCTAAAAAATGGTAATTTCATAAGTTAGCCCTCTAAATCATGTAAATAATAGCGCGTAGAGCTTTTACGACTTGTGAAAGTAAAACTAATCTATGGTATATACAGATATCAATGATATTTCAAAAACTATAATATCGAGAAGTCTATTACCTAATGATAAAAAGGGAATAGGAGTCTCTCAAGACTATACCAGGGCTGTAGAGTGGCATCAAAACTCTGCCGAACAAAGAAATGATAAGGCTCAGTACAATTTAGGAGCGATTTATGAGAATGGAGTAGATGTAGATTGGGATTTCTCTGAAGCTATAGAATGGTATAAGAAATCTGCTGTTTAAGGTAGCTCCACTGCTCGAAATATCTTAAAAAATATACAATGCCAGTCAGAAACCTTAATAGCATTAGCTGTTTTTTGAATGTAACTAAGGTTTTTTTATTTATAAATGTAATAATGTTTAAAAAACCATATAAAGACCAGTAAGTTCATTACTGTCTCATCAATAACTATTAAAATAATTAAAGAGACTTACATCAGGAGCTAAAATGATGAAAGCAATGACCGTAGTAGCCATCCTTGCCTCGATGATTGTCACCACTATTGCCCAAGCAGAAACCTATAAATGGCAAGATGAGCTATGTGATATCCAAGGCAACTTTGATCATAAAAAGTATAGCGCCAAGCAAATCAAGAATTCACATTTCGTATTAGAGGGCTTAACGAGAGCGAATTTAAATAGCTTTTTTGCACCGATGGACATTGAAGACTTAGACAAGGTCTCTATCAAAGATTTAGAGAGACTCACTGAAGAATATAAACAAGTTAAGAATAATGTCGAACGACTTGATGTTGTGCCTGAAGCAAAAGCCTATAAACAACAGTTATTGCAGAGTATAGAGGGTGAATATAAAAAAGAGCGATTAACCATTCTGGCTTATGTCGATCCCATACAAGCGATGAGACAGAGTCCGCTGATGTGTAAGCAGTATCTTGAACCTTTTTTCAAAGACCAAACCGCCGTGCAGAATAAATGGCAGCAGATGGTTGAAAAACGCGCGTTATCAAATAGCTATGCCATGTCACGTTATCAAGAAGAAAAAGCCAACGACCCTACTAACTATGCCAAAATTGACTTGATCACCTTTGGTTTTGGCAATTGCGTCAATAATCAAAGATATCATGCGGGTTCTGAAGTAGTCTTGCGCAATCAGCAAAAATTGAATAAGACACTATTTGGTAAGAGTTTGACGATGGTTTGTGAGGAGCCGTAAGAATCTATTGGTTAGTTTGACGTTCGTGACTGGCAAGCATTTGAGTAGTTAGTAATGGATAGGTGAAGCGCTTTTTGCGCTTAATAACCATCGGAACAATTAAAGGGACTTACATCAGGAGCTGAAATTATGAAAGTAATTACCGTAGCAGCCATCCTTACCTTAATGGCAGTGACCACTATCACCCAAGCACAGACCTACCAATGGGAAGATGATTATTTTTATTGCAGTCATAAAGGTGACTTCGACAGTAAAAAATATACTGCCGAGCAAATCAAAAATTCGCATCTTTTATTAAATAGTTTAAGAACATCAAATTTAGCAAGCTTTCTGTCACCTCTCAGTATCGATGGTCTAGACAAACTATCCATGAAAGACATGGATTTGCTTACCAAAGAATATAAAAAAGCTAAGAGTAATGCGGCGCGACTTAACGTCGTACCTGAAGTAAAAGACTATAAGGAGCAGTTGCTTAAGTCTATTGATGGGGAATATAAACAAAGTAAACTAACCATCTTGGCTTATCTCAATCCTAGTGAGGCACTTAAGCACAGCCCGAAAATGTGTCAACATTACATTAAGCCCTTTTTGCAGAGCGAAACTGCTGTCCAGAAGAAATGGAAGGAATTTGTTGAGCAAAGGATTAACGAGCAACGCGCTTCTGAATTTTCAGCATCTTATCGCGATACATTGATGACGCGCTATCAGGGACAAAAAGCCAGTAACCCTGCTGAGTATGCCAGAATTGATTTGCTGACTTTCGGGTTTGGTAATTGTGTTAATGAGCAGGTCTACCATCCGGACACTGATAACGTTTTTGAAGCTTATCAAGAACTGAATAAAACCTTATTTGGTAAGAGCTATAAAGAAACGTGCTCTGAGTTATAGGATTTAGTGTGAGCTTAGTAAGATAAAGTATTAAAAATTGAACATAATTAGCGGTAGATTATAGGTAGTGAATTTATGAAAAAGATACTATTGGTTTTATCCGTATTAGGAATGGGCGTAGCACAAACGAGTGGTGCTGCCGAAACAACCTTTCAATCGAATAATGCTCTGACTCAGACTATCGCTAATATCTCTGCTGCTTCAAGCCCCAATTTTGACAACTTCACCTAAGTAAAATGATAACTAGAGAAAGGTTGCTAACACTATGCATAATACAGTGTTAGCAACCTTTTTTACTTCTATCAAAATCAGTTATACCGTATATGAATTTATGATATTAACATTCTTATAACTGCACTAATGATGTAGTTAGCGTCTTACAAATTTCAAGCCAGCCTATAAAGTGATTTCTCTATTGAACCGCCCAGAGATTGTCGAAGACTCAACATTCTGAGAGAATACGACAATGAAAAGAAAACCTACACTCCTAAGCTTAAAGAGCGGGCCGTTCGCATGCTGACTGAGGTAGCAAACGACGATTTCTTCACTGGGGTAATGTATAAGAAATAATGTCAAAAATGGGCAGCTCACTTGAAACCCCATAATCATGTTATAAGAGTACATAGACAAAGCCATTCCTGTCTCAGTACAAGTACAAAGCTTAAATCCAACCATCAAAGAAGCTTCGGATAGAGGGAGGGCAGTTCAGATAACAAACCTCGATTTTAAGTGAGTCACCTAAGTAATTTTATAAATAATAAACATTTGATAAGCCTATAGTAGACTACTAGTGATGGTTTCATACTCAGGATCTTATCTCGTTATACTTTTGATGTGATTTATTGTTGATAATGTTATACCCCCAAATTCATGGTTTTGTCGCCTAGTAAGTAAAAGTATTATTATCAGAAAATTGCTTTTTAATAAAGAAATTTTCAGAATGCCTACATTTGGTTCAAAGCATTAAATTACCTAATCTATTAAAAAGTAGTGACTAACCCACTATATATAAATCATAAAAACGAGAATTATATGAAATCAAAAATTAAGAGTGATTTTATCAATGGTCGTAAGCTGACGTTGCTTGCATCCGTTATGTGTATCAGCTTAATCGGTACTGCTTGCACAGATAAAGAAGTGGTAGTGCAAAATATTGATGAAAATACTGCTGATACCGTATTGGTTGAGGAGGTAACAGCAGAGCCTTTAGGGGTTGAAATAGAGAAAAACTCTGACAATCTTGTTGAAACGGTTGAGGAAAAATCAAGTAAAACTCAAGGTGATCCAACAACAGCAGAGTTACCAAAATCTGCCGAGGTTCTTGACGGCACTGTTAAAGAAGTATTGGTTAGCGGTATTAAAATAATTAGCGGTGACTCGTTTAGCGCAGTAGATGAAAGCGGCAAACGTATAACGGTGAAGCTAACGGGCATTAAAGCGCCTAAGATAGGGGAGCCATTAGGTCAAGAAAGTGCTGATCGACTAAAAGTTTGTATCGAGATGGATACAGCCTTGCTACTTGTTCAAGTTAACCATTCGACAGACAAAGAAGGTAGAACCTTAGCGGAATTACAGTCAGGACCTATCCATTGTAATCTCTCTCAGGTAGAGGAAGGGATGGCTTTCATGTACGAAGGTGAGAATGATAATGTAAGTGATGAAATGCATCCTGTCTATAAAGATATGCATGATGAAGCGCTAGAAAATAAACGCGGTCTTTGGGCGCTGAAAGAATCCTACCTATAAAGAGAAGCCTGATTAAGCGCTAGATAATAAAATAGGTGGTTGGCTGCTGTATGCAACAAATCCTGAGTAATAGTAATAATAGACGCAAATACTAGCGTTCAATGATCAATGTAAGGATTCTATTATATGAAATCAAATATCAAGAGTAATTTTAGCAATGGTCGCAAGCTGACGTTACTTGCATCCGTTATGTGTATCAGCTTAATCAGCACTGCTTGCACTGATAAAGAAGTGGTGGCATCAGACGTTGATGAGAGTACTGTCGATAAAGTATTAGTAGTTGATGAAGCGCCAGAGATTATTGAGGTTATAGAAGTCGATACCAGTATCACCGATGAAGCTAATGATAAATATAAAGTAGAGGTAGCGCCAGCCAAAGACGCAGATACAGTCAGCGATGATGCTGGAAAAGAGTTTTTGGTTACTGATATCAAAGTGATTGATGGTGATACGTTCACAGCCACCAGAGAAAATGGTAAGAAAATCACAGTAAGAATGGCTGGGCTAGATGCGCCTGAAATTGGGCAAGATTTGGCAGAGGAGAGCGCTGAACAATTACGCGGCTGTCTCGCAAGTGGCAATGCGCTTATAACTGTACAAGCAACCAATTCAATATATGATAAAGGTAGAACTTTAGCAAAGGTTGAGTCTGCTGAGCTAAATTGCAATCAGCAGCAAATTGAAACAGGTATGGCTTGGATGTATGACAAGCATGATGAGGATTTAGCTTCGGAGGACTACCAGCTCTACGTATTCGCAAACAGAGATGCACTTGATAGTCAACGTGGTCTTTGGGAGAACGTCGAAGCAGAGAGACCATGGGCATACCGTGAGCGTCTAGGTAAATAATATAGGATAACGTGCTTATCCATAGTGACTTCAACGAGTCATTCTTTAATGAGGACGGTTCTGCAAAAGACGCCTCTGATGAAGAGAGCCGTTTATTGTATATGGCTATGACACGCGCTAAGAAGAAGCTATATGCCGCTAGTATCGCTAAAGTAATCGAAATCATACAGTAAGTGTAACGAGATGGCGTTCGTTTGCTTAAAAGACGATAAGATTATTTATAGTTTCCATTACACTTTAAAGGACTGGATTGCTTTGAAAGAAGATAAGCACTCTTCTTTCAAAATGCCTTGTTGCAACACGCCCGCCATTCTTAAAACAAGCAAGCTTGGTACGCAATTTTTTTCTCATAAAGCCAAGCCTACCGATACGGATTGCTCAAGCGGTGGTGAAACGGCTGAGCACATACACATCAAATACCTGGTCAGTAAAACCCTGTTCGAATGTGGTTGGGCTGTGCAAGTCGAAAAACGTGGTGTATCAAGTAAGGGCAAGGAATGGATAGCGGATATCTATGCCACTAAAGGCAAGATTAAGATCGCCATTGAGGTGCAGTGGAGCCCGCAAGCTTTTATCGAAACCAAACATCGTCAACAGGTCTATAAAGACTAAGGTGTTAGAGGCTTATGGCTGCTTAGAAGAGGCTCAATTAAAGATAGAAATGCCATTACCGGTGATTACTTGTATAAAACCAAGGATGTGCCAGTATTTTCGGTCTACAAAAACAAAAAAGAGCCTGGTAGCCCCTACAAGGTTTTTAATGTCAATCAGGAAGATACCGAAGAGGGTTTGATTTATGACCGTTTTGAGCCGATTGCGCTAGATTTAGAGGATTTCATCTCTAGGATGATGTCATCACAGATAAAGTTTTATGCAAAATACAGCCGTAGCACAGAATTGTTTTTAAAAATCATTAAGCAAAAATGTTGGGCTTGTAAGAGAAGCATGAATAGCGTGGCCGAGGTTGTTTATAGAAACACCAATTATGGGGTGCCTTATGAAGATCGTCGTTATAGCGGGCATATAACAGATTGTGACAGCGACACCATTCATGTTATCAATAATAATCTTGCTCAGACTTATGGCTTTGCGCCTCTAAAAAGTATGTATAGCAAAGCAATGGGCGGCAGCTTCATGTCTAACTCATGCCCGCATTGTGGTGTTTTGATGGGTAACTTCTTTACCGAGCAAGCATTCATTGAGGCCCGCTACCATAACCGCGTCATAAAAACAGATAGTATCAATATTTCTAGAACACCAGTCATCTTACATGGCAAAGAAATAGAAACCGACTTTGAGCGTGGTGAGTGGGTACTACTTAATGCCTTGCCTAAAAAATCTCAGATAACCGTTAATACAGACAATCATAACGCTGGCATATGATGAGATATTTAATAAAAAGCTGTAAGGCGGGCTAATCTCGCAACCGCGCCAGCGGAGATACTGGCATTAAGGAATGAACAATGAAGCGACTGCTTTGCACCGTAATTGGCTTATGCATGTTATCACCGGCTATGGCTTATAATGAAAATGGAACGAAGATTGATAAAGCGAATAAGAGCAAAATTAATACCTATATGCTCGATAAGTCTTGTGTGGATGTGGGTAAGACATTAACTAGAAATGGTTGGATGCCTTATCGTGATCCCAATAATTTGCCAGGTGAGTTAATAGAACCCAATCATAATCAAAAGCTATTCAAGAAGTATAAGGAATTGGAGTTTTGCCGTGGTACTGGTCTTGGTGAATGCTATGGCAGATTCACCAAAGGCAAATTTAACTTATCAGTAGAGTACTATGCCGAGGGTGGCAGCGCGCTTTTTGAAGATAAGTCGTGCCGGGCATCAACCTATAAAATACAAACCGGCTCATTTGATTAAAACAAGCAAACCAAAAAGGAATTGGAATGAATAGTAAGTTAATATCATTAACTATCGCGGTAGCCCTAGCCATTACTGGTACATCTGCTTATGCAGCAAGCGAAGTCAAACCCCTAAAAATAGGGGCAACGAACAGCGATGGTATTACAAGATATAAAGGTAAAACGGTGGTATCCGGTGTCCTTGAGTATAATATGATTAATGAGGCGATGTGTCAGACCTGTTTTACGGTTGATAAAAAGTCACAGGCGATGATCCCGAAGAAAACTAAGACAAATTATCCTACTGAGTTTGCCATCGTTTCTAATAACCCGCAGCTTACAGCTTTAAAGCTTAACTATAGTAATTGCTACCTTATTCCCATGACCGTCGAAATTGACGGATACTATGCTAATAATGATGGTAGCGGTGGCTTCGACGGAGCCAACTTAATCAAAATTATTAAGAAAGGTAAACCTGCACTAACCAGCTGTCATATGGCATCAGACTAACAATTTGTCGTTGAGCGCCGAAGAACCATCGTGATATTTATTTGCATGCAAAACTACTTTATCAAGCTCTAATCGCACTCTATGGCTTGCCAGCCCACAAAAAAAGCCAGGTATTGATTAGTACCTGACTTTAATCTATTCAGATTATGAGCATACGTCTTAACTATTAATGAAAATACTACTTAACACCTTATTATATATTGAGGTTCTGACAAGCTACCATCAACTTCAAACCCCGATATTAACAACAACACCTGAGAAAAATGAATTTCATATCTCGGTCTTCTAAGCTATACAAACAATAGTATATAAGAGTTTTCAAATCATTAGACTAAAATAAATCCGTGGCATATGGAGATGTTATTGATATTTTGGACACCATAGTATTGGGGTGTGTGCTACCTAATAAGTTATAGTTTAAATTAATATTTGGTCTACTCTAGCAGTGAATCCTTCTTCGCTATCGATGTTAATTTTAAAACTATAACTTAATAAAAATAAATATCAGATCAAAATTTTTTAAAATTATAATCTCCCAAGTTAATGTCTACGGATTTGACAGCAAAGGTCACTACTCAAAAATTCTATTTACCAAAAATAGCAGGTAACCGTTTTATTTTTAGAGTCGTATTCGGCTCCTCTTTTTTCCATTTCACCCCAGTATTCCATGGTTCGAGTTTGAAAATTCGGCATAATGGTAGGTACAGTGGCAGTCGATGCAAATTTTAAAATATTTTGACCACCTGATGACTCAGGTACAAAGCTGAATGTATACTCCTCTAAAGGCTGACCGCGGTAGGTAACGCCTTTATTAAAAATTACCCGGTATTCAGTGTATGGTTCATTTATTTTCATTTTTACATCTTTTATTGTGCTCCGATATTCTGATGACCATTTTGACCTTGGTTTAATAACATCTTCATAGTTTGCAGTTTTACCTCTAATACTTTCTGTAAACGCTGAGTTCTTACTGGAAATCTTTTTATAAGGTGGCTTCTCACCATGACAAGCATCTTCCATCCAGCCAAACACATGAACCATATCATTGCTTTTGTAGCTGCTGATACTTTTAGAAGAGCTAGGGGCAGCTAGAGTAGTTGTAGATAATAAAGATGCGGTCGCTAATAGGGCCAAAGAAGTTATAGATATAGATTTCATAGTTTCTCCAATAAATAAATGTAGATTGTTCAGGTACATGGTAAAGAACGCATTATAGCCAAATGATTGTTAGGACATACTGCTAATAAATTCATAAGGTACACAGAAAGCAGCGTCTTTCTTAATGTATTTGAAACATTGTAAAACATCAGAAAAGTTAGGATTTTTCTTTTCATAACGACTTCCTATTTCTTTATCCGAGATTTTTTTAAATGTTTTATGATGTAAGTTTATTATCTCAGCTGCCTTACCATTTACTGAGATACTTTCTTTTAAATTCTGGACGTTGCCGTTTTTATCAAAATCAAACGTAGCATTGTTGACGGTACGATAAGTACTACCATTAGAGATTTTGAAATTTAACTGGCTAATGGCATAACTCATACTCCCTCCTACTGCACCATCGTAAGTACAAGCTTTTACGATAGCCTTCTTCTTACTAATAGAGTCAACAGTGGTGCATTTGGTACTACCATTAACATCACTCGTGCCGGCAATAGCGTTAATAGAAAGTAATAACAATGGAGTAACCATCAGTGTTTTTGTGAGCTTCATGAATATATCCTTTTATGAGTTTTAATTTAAGTCAGAATGACTGGCTGTCTTTCTGATGAATCGATTATAACGTCTGAAATACTGGTTACTTTTTTAACCGACGAACGGTTGCTAATCGAATTTGAACTCCTAAAGCATATCCCCTTTTTTAGTAGTTAAGGCTATTAGTCAGTTTCATAACGTAAGAGTTCAAGAATAAAAACCAAACCCTGATATTAAAAGCGTCACCTAAGAAAAGTAAATTTCATGCTCCAGCACCCTACACTATATAGATAATAGCATATAGAGCTTTTCTGACTTGTCAGAGTAAGATTATTCAATAGCATATGCAGATATTGATGATATTTTAAACACCATAATATTGAAGGGTCTATCATCTAATAAGTTGTAGTTTGAATGTATATTTACTCTAGTCTAGCTGATTGATGTCTTCGACATTAATCTTAATTTCACGACTTCATCTATATGTATTGGTTAACTAAATTTAGATAGCATATAAGAGGTTTTAAAGAAGCACTAAATGGTAGGTCATGAGCTGGAATTAGCAAAGTACCTCTTTACCCGATTACAAGATAGCAAGATAGCAAGATAGCAAGATATGGTTCTAGTAGCTTGCAGTTTCATCACATAGTTTTTTTATTTCATCACACTCCGCTACTGCTTTATAAAATGCACTAATTACGAATTATATTCTATGGACACCATCGTATATTCTAAGTCCTTAATCACAGGGTTTATAATTGTGCTTCATCAGTTTTCGACTAATTAGTCCTATCATCTTTATAACCTTAATGATTGAGTAACGAGCCAACCTTTTAATCTGCTTGTTGATTTGAAATATTGAATACCGTACTGGTGTTAACGATATTGAATTAGCTACGCTTGAATGGGGGAGTGGTTCAATAAAAAGCGTAAGCATAGAGCGATTGGCTATGTATCGCCATTTGAGTTTAAAAAGTAGTATTATGAGAATTTAATCTATGCAGGAAAAGTCGTCTGACTCCAATAAAAAAACTTTCAATATTGTCGTGACGGTTCAATCTCTATAAATAATGGGAACTCTCAATGTAAAATATTGAAATATTAACTATCAGCGGGAACTATACACGTCAGAGGAATGAGATAATATTTCCCATAAACCCCTATAAATAAAGGTCTGTCACTGTATCTGAATAGTTTTTAGATGTAAATTTTTTCTAGAGTTCCCCAAGTTCCCAGTGTTTTTAGGTATAGACGCCGAATTAGTGCTGAGTATATAAGTAATATTATAGGACAGCACTGAAAATAAGATAGCGTAGTTCTGGTAGTTTACAGAATAGGAAGGATTAAGATAAAGTTAGAATAATTATTGCAGATAGAAAAACTAATTGTCTAAGATATATCTTAGACAATTAGGAGGTGCGTTTAAATGAGTGAATTAAGTGTATTTATACTGTGTAATGCTCAATAGCACTGCATCCAGTATATTAACTAAAAAAATATTAAAAATCATAGCGCATGATTTCACCTTTTACAGCATAAGCGCGACCATAATCAATACTTTTATTGTTTAGTTTCAGAGAACTGCGACCATCTTTATCAAAACGAAGTAGATCGTGTCTTCTAAGAATATCTAAGACCTGATTTTTACTATAGGGCAGGCATATCTCTTCGAATGTATTGATGCCAAAGAGATAGAGATCATCATCCTGCTTATAATAGCCAGATTTTTTACTTATTTTTTGAGTGCGGCTGCCCACAGTCTGGAAACGACTGCCTGCAAACTTTTCTAGATAACCAGCTATATGACCAATTATTTGGCGATCTTCTTGTTTACCATCATGCCCATAATTCTCGAGCCAATTCTCGAAGCATATTTTCCCTGCAGCTATAGCTTCTCCATCTTGCCAGCCTGTAATTCTGGCTCTGGTAGCTAGCTCTCCAGCAGCAGCCGCAACTGCAATTTTCTTGCCAACTCTATATGACTGGGATTCACTATGATCATAATCACTCATAAATTCTTCAATCAACAAGCATGCTTCCATAATTACTAGATTTTTATATCGAGTAATATAATTCAGCCAGCTCGTTCCAGCAGTGCCATGATATTGACTTGTTAATGTTGTCAACATATCTGCCTGCTTTTCAGCTGTACTGGCTAAAACCAGACTATCGAAAATACCCAATTCTTTTCCTGCATCCGCATCAATGTGGCATAAACGGACTTCCATACCAGCGTTACATTTCTTCTTAGATTGACTCATTATAGCTTTTAGTGTTTCCTCACCACTCGATAACACCATGGTCTGCCAAGTATTAACCATTCTATTACTGCCATCAGCTGTACTTCTGTTTTTACCCCTACCATTTGAAAACATATAAATCATATCATCTAAGTCTTCGTTTTTAGCCTGGCTGATTTCATCCACGATTAAACAACCATCGTTATATGTGGTTGCCAAAACCTCAGCAGCATTTTTAGTGGTATTCCAATTTTTAACATAATTTTTATCACCCCAAATGCTAGCTGCTACATCTAAGCAGACCGACTTTCCAATACTAGATTTCCCTACTAAATGAAATCCGCCTCCCTCAATGGATAAAAGTTTCAATAACGAACCAGAAAATGCGCAACTAATAGCAAAGTTTAGCCGACTTTGAGCACCTAATGGAGAACATACGTTTTCTCGCCACTCGTCGAGAGTGCCTTTTTCGCTATACCCATGATCTAAAGGTTTTTCTGGCTGATAAGTAATAGCCTCATTTGTTTCTCCATAAATCCTGTTAGGCATAACAAAGACATTACCATACCACCCAACTCTATTGGTAGAAATAAATAAGTTTTCAGTTGGATGGTTATTTAGATAGAAATCTAGAGCATTTTTTAAATGTTTCTCTGTAGAAATGACCAACCCTCTGCGAGTTAGCTCTCTTTGATACTTGCGACTGTCACCCTGGATTAATTCTAGCGGTGCTGACCAGGCATGCAAAGTTTTTGATTTGTCAAACCATTCGAGAACTATACACCAGTTTGTATGATGAGTATCTCGACTACGACCTACGACTCTAATAGGTGAACAAATCTTTTCTTTTAAAGATGACGAAGTGTTCTTATTCTCAGTAATATAGTACAGACCCTCGCTATTTTGCACGATATGGCCTCTATCATATTTCATAGGTAGCGTACTCGAAGTATCTTCTGATACAATAGTAGTCGATGATTTACTAAGGTCGTCAATCAGTAAGACTTGTTCAGCCTGTCCACTCTGCAAAGTGGGCAGGTTGTTTTTTTTCTTGATATTTTTAATATCCATGAAAAATTCCTTATTAAGGGTTTAATGGGTAAGTCCTCAGGATTTACCTCGGTTTCTTGCTACTGCTTTTTCAGTCAATCAATTCTTGTAGTATGTAAATGAAAGGATTTTTTACCTTCATTAATTCAAGACTAGAACTCTTGCAAAATTACCATTCCATTGACTTTCACTCACTGAGTCGCAAGGACTAGCGATAACTTATGTAAGAGGTCTACTAGACGTGCACTTTTTCTCACATCTATCCAGATATTCATCTAAATGTCTGCGTCGATATATCACGTGCCCGCCGATTTTACTGTATGTAATGGCGTCAGTTTTGTGACAGCGTATATGCTGTAAGGTGTTGACCGATTTACGCAGATATGCCGCCGCATATTCAGGTGAAAATGGAGTGGCGGGAGAGGCATTTGCTACAGTTTCTCTCATAAACTCTAGTTCATCACTCGTGTATTCAGACCATCTTTTTTTCTTCGAAATCATAGTTTCATCTCCAAATTTATTAATATGGTTTGAAGATACAACGATCAGGACTGCATAACTATAAGTAGCGAATAAAAAAAATCATCATAAAACCTCAATATAGGCAAAAATTAGCTTTTTTCCTTATACTCATGCTTGGAATTAAATTATTTTAGATATAAATAGGAAAAAAATAGAGATTTCGAGAGCGTTTTGTTGTATGGGTTTTCTAAAAACGGTGTAACTGATTAGAATCCAATACCCAAAGAATACGCAATCATTAATCAAACTGACACTAAAAAACTCTTTGAGAAATAGCTAGTAGCGTGAACAGCTTTGAGTGCATCAAAGACTTTCAAAATTAGCTTATGCAATCACTTATCGATACTGCTCTTGAAACTGAGATGGAAGACCATCTTGGCTACCCCAAGCATGAGAAAGCAGACAAGCATAATAAGCGCAATGGGCACACTAAAAAGACAATCATCAGTTATAGCGGCGCGCTTGAAATATCTACCCTAAGAGACCGTAAATGCAGCTTTGATCCTGCACTTGGCAGTAAGCATCGAACCCACATTTCAGGTACTGATGATAAAATAATAACCCACTACATACAGGCTTAGCCTTACGTCTTGTGCTTCGAGCAAGTGTCTCTCAGACACTTGCTAATACTCGATCATATACAAAAAGTCAGACGACTACAGAAATTGTCGATATCATCAAAGGCATCTACGATTTCGATCAGGCTCTCTTGTCTCAATAGTCACTGACAACATCTTAGAGGACTTCACCGCTTGGCAGAACAGACCACTGAGTAGCATCTATCCTATCGTCTATCTAGACTGTATTGTCGTCAAAGTACGCCAAGATAAGCAGATCATCAATAAGGCTATTTATCTGGTTCCAGGTGTCGCTTTTGACGGTAAAAAAGAGCTGCTTGGTATGTAGTTATCATAGAATGAAGGCGATAAATATCCATATATAGTCAAGTCTTGGCGCAATAAATGAGAAGGCTTAAAGGTGAAAGGTGTTCTTTGGTTATCCCAAAGAAATTAGAAAGAACATTTATACCACCAAAGCTATTGACTCTTTAAACAGTGTTATTCGTACGGTAGTGAATAAGCGTAAGGTATTCCCGTTTGATCAGGCAGCATTTAAGGTAGTCTATCTAGCAATCCAGCAGGCGTCCAAAAAATGGGTGATGCCCATCCGTAGATGGACGGCTGTTCTTAATCGCTTTATGATTGTGTTTGATGCCCGTATCAGCAAGCATTTAATCTAAACGGCAGTTATGCAGAATATGAGATATTCGTCATACTGACAAGTATGCCTGCCTCAGTTTCTTTTGATATCGCTATTATTTGGCCTTAGCTCATGCGCTTGCTCATCGTAAATATTATTGCAGTTATGCAGTTATGCAGTTATGCAGTTATGCAGTTATGCAGTTATGCAGTTATGCAGTAATGGTTTATAAAGGTAAGCTGGATTATTTTGACAAATCATTACATTTGTTACCTTTCGAGTTTGGAAAACGGTATCATGACTACCTTGGTTTGTAAGGCACCCTTACCTGACTTAAATAAGTTAATGGCCTGTATTGTTGAGGGTGGGATTAACTAAATAGGTGATCGCAAAATGGTTAGCAGGAAAGTTTAGAAGATAATGATAAAAACTTAAATTATATTAAAGAGATTCTTATAATGGCGTACCAAACCCCTATCACCATCAAGTCAGCTATTGATAATATTAAAAAGCGCAACTATGTGCTTCCCTCTATTCAGCGTGAATTTGTTTGGGATACTGACCAAATCGAAACTTTATTCGATTCACTAATGCGAGATTATCCAATCAGCACCTTTCTATTCTGGAAAGTGAATAAAAACAAAATAGAAGATTTTCAGTTTTATGAGTTTCTAAAAAACTACCATGAAAAAGATTGCCGTCATAATCGTAAAGCAGAGTTGAGTTGTGATGAGGATATCATTGCGTTACTAGATGGTCAGCAAAGAATGACCTCGATGTATGTTGCGCTTACTGGAACGTATGCAAAGAAAATACCTTATTATCGTTGGGATAGTGCACATGCTTTTCCTGCTAAAAAACTCTATTTGAATTTATTGAAACCGTCAGAAGAACTCGAGGTCGAATACGACTTTAAATTCTTAACAGAAAATGAAGCTCAACCTAGAGATGGTTATTTTTGGTTCGAATGCGGGAAAATATTAGAAATTACTGACATGGGTAAATCATCCATGTTTTTAATGAAAAATAAATTGATGGATACCTCTATCTATAGTGAGGAAGAGTCCGAGTTTGCCATCAATACACTTAATGGTTTTTTCAATGTAATCCACCAAAAAGGTACGATTAGCTACTATCTAGAAGAAAGCGAAGAGCTCGATAAAGTTTTACAAATATTTATTAGAATCAATAGTGGTGGAACCAAGTTAAGTTACTCCGACCTTTTGTTATCCATCGCAACAGCACAGTGGAAAGAAAAGGATGCACGTGAAGTTATTCATGAGTTTGTTGATGAGATAAACATGATTGGAGATGGTTTCATTTTCAACAAAGATATTGTCTTAAAGTCATGCTTAGTATTAGCAGATTTCGATGTTAAATTTAAGGTTGATAATTTTACTAAAGAAAACATGACTGTAATTGAGCGTAATTGGGATGAAACCTCTCAGGCAATACGCTCTGCAATTCAGCTAGTATCTAAGCTTGGTTATAGTCGAGATAATTTAACGGCAACCAACACCATTATTCCGATTGCCTACTTTATTTATAAAAATAAATTTTCAGACAGTATCGTCCATTCTAGCCAGCGTGAAGACGATAGAAAGGCAATTAAAGAATGGTTAGCAAGGGTGCTATTAAAGGGTGTATTTGGTGGTCAACCTGACAGTATTTACCCAAAAATGCGTGATTTGATCAATGAAAACTTAGGTAGGTTTCCGTTACAAGAAACGATTGCACATTATAGAGGAAGCCGTAAGTCTATTAGTTTTAGTGAGGATGATATCGAAAGCTTGCTAGACCTACAGTACGGTAAAGCTAAAACCTATTGCGCTCTTACTCTTTTATACCCAGGCTTAAACTACAACTTTAAATATCATCAAGACCATATTCATCCAGCATCTTTTTTTAATAAAAGATACTTGCGAAAAATGGGGTTGAGTGAAGAGGATGTTGAAGCTTATATTACTGCATGCAATGGCTTACCGAATCTACAATTACTGCAATCGACACAAAACATCCAAAAAAGTGACAAGTCTTTAGTTGATTGGTTGTCGCTCACTTATACGTCTCTTTCTGATAAAGAGAGCTTTTTAAGGCAGAATTATATTGGTACTAGTGACTCTCTGAGCTTTGATGATTTCCTTGATTTTGTAGTTGCTAGACGCACAGCTTTAAAAAATCAGTTTATGAATATGCTTAATGTTAGCTCTGTTTAAATGTTATCACTTGATAAGCTTACTCAGAGACTCAGAGACTCAGAGACTCAGAGACTCAGAGACTCAGTTAAAGTGAACCTTTGAGTTCAATATCTTAAAACACATTACGTCTAGACCTAATAAGTTAGGGCTATAAATAAAACCTAAATGTGAACATTTTAGGAATTAATAAGTGGAAATTAGGAAGTAATAGTCCATGAATCTAAACGAGTTAATAGCAAAGACTAGAGTATTGATAGGATACTTAGGCGAAAGCAATCAGTTCAATTGGTGGAATAGTAGTTTCTATACACCAGCTAGTATGGCTTATCTATCTCCGATATACCCAAGAACAGTATTTTTGGCCCAATACAATGGGGTTTGTAAAGCATCTAGAAAAGCACATGATGAGCACATTGGAGTGGGAAAGACCTACCATCTATATAGACTGCCTGATGCTATAGAGCGCAATGTCTTTAAATGTATTCAAGATCAAAATTTAGAAAGTTATTTAAAAGACATTATACAAAGCTCTGAGAGCGCTATTGATGCACTAAGTGAGTTAGTAAATAAAGAACTTCTGAATAAAAGTAAAGATCGAAATGAAGGGCCGACTAACATAGGTGTCTATAACGATGAAGAATTAGAAAACTCTTTATTAAAGATGATTGTTCATTATATAGATGCGTTCGAAAACAATTATAAATGTTTTCCTTATTTAAGGGAGTCGTAATGAGTTCTGAGAGTGATAAAAAGTACTATACAACTCAGCTTGGAGCTGGATTAGGACTGATTGAAGAAACAAAGATATTGCTTAACTTATATCAGCCAGGAATGACAGTCGCTGAGCTTTATGAAATTGCCTTAAGTTCGGGTTACTTCCCCTCCGTAACTGCACGGCGATTACGCAATATTATCGCAGAGTGTTTTTCTCCACGTTATATGAAGACGAATAGTGCTGCCCATTTAAAGTTACTCAGTAATACTATGTCCTCACAAAGTATCAACCAAGTTCTTCTTATTCATACTGCTCTTGCAAACCAAGTTTTAGAGGACTTTATTATAGAAGTATATTGGCAGCGCTATATAGGAGGTTATGATGAGATATCTGTTAGCGAAGCTAGAGAGTTTGTTACGAATGCAGTAAATGAAGGAAAGACGCAAAAACCGTGGGCAGAATCAGTTATAAAGCGAGTATCCTCCTATGTGGTTGGGTGCTGTGCTGACTACGGGCTTTTATCTTCTGGTAGAGCTTCAAAACGAGCTGTATTACCAGTAAGGATCCAGGGTGATGTCTCGTTATATTTGGCCTACTGGTTGCATCTATCTGGTTTAGGAGATAACGCTGTTATTAATCATTCAGCATGGAAGTTATTTGGTCTGGAACCGATGGATGTACGCGAAGAGTTGAAAAAAATGGCAAAAAATAATTGGTTAATTGTCCAGTCTGCTGGCGAGGTAACTCGTATAAGTTGGCAGTTTAGTACTATGGAGGAGGTAATAAATGTCATCTCTAACAAATGACTTTAAAGGCCTAATGGAAAAAGTTGAAGCAGGCAGAGAGTTTGGGCACGCCAGCTTTGAACCAATCTATTATTTGATTTTTGCTCCTAGCCAAATTTTGGATGTGAAGCGTGAGTTACCAGCGTGGATAGCAACTTTAAAAAATAAGGGCTGGGATGTCTCTGTTTTTTCTATGACTCAAGCCATTCAGGAGCTTTTTGATAGTATGCCTCCATTTATTAAGAAGACTTGGACAGCTCAGGATGCAAAGTCACCTTTAGACTGGGAAAAGACAAACAAGTCACTTGCTGAGGCTGTTAATAAAAAAGGGGCTTTACAGTCTCAATTAGAAGAAAAGCTCAAAGAGTTAGAAGAAGACTCAAAAGCTATTTTGCTAATAACCGATACAGAAGCACTACATCCCTATATACGCATAGGCTCTATAGAGAGTCAGTTATATGGAAAGTTTAAGGTGCCGACCATCATCTTATATCCTGGTGTAAGTACGGGAAAGACACAGCTAAAGTTCTTAGGATTTTATCCAGAAGACGGCAACTACCGTTCAGAGCATCATGGTGGCTAATTAAGTAAGCCTGAAAAATCGATTATAAATAATCAATAAATTATCCGTAAAAAGAGAAGAAAATGGAAATTAAGACTCTATTTGATAGTAATAAAGACATATATCGTAATATTGAAAAAGTTATCACCTATGGCGTGTCTCAAGAGGACCGTTTGCGAGCTGAGATTTCGGAGTATGTGGTTACAGACAGCATAGAAGACCAGTTCGAAAAACTGCTGAGAAAAATGCAGGACGCTATGGAAGCAGGTGGTCAAAATGAAGTGGGTGTTTGGGTATCGGGATTCTATGGTTCAGGTAAAAGTTCTTTTACCAAATACCTTGGGTTGGCTTTTGACGATAATGTCACTATTGATGGCACACCTTTTATTCAGTACTTAGAGGATCGGCTGCAAAGGGCTACGACAAAGGCATTATTGAATACCGTTGCAAAGCGATTTCCAGCAGCTGTGATGATGCTGGACTTAGCTAGTGAACAGCTGGCAGGTGCAACCATGGAGGAGGTGTCTACTGTTCTTTATTATAAGGTTTTACAGTGGGCGGGGTATTCACGAAACTTAAAAGTCGCTGCCTTTGAAAGAAAGTTGAAAAAAGATAAGCGGCATGAAGAGTTCCAGGATGTATTTAAAGAGTATACCCAAGGGCTAGAGTGGAGTGAATATCGCAATGATGAGTTAATCGTTGATAGTACCATTCCTTCTATTGCGCATCAGATGTATCCGGAGGTTTTTAAAACAGAGAGTAGCTTAAGTACAGAAGATTCAGACTTCATACGTTTTGAGAATGACCGTGTCGAAGAGATGATTGAAATTGCTCGAGAGGCATCAGGTAAAGAACATATTATTTTTATTGTAGATGAGGTCGGTCAATACGTCGGCTCTAAGCAAGACTTAATCTTAAACTTAGATGGCTTAGCTAAAAACCTGAAAAATATTGGCGATGGTAAGGTATGGCTAATAGGTACGGCTCAGCAAACGTTAACAGAAGATGATCCAAAAGCATCTTTGAACTCACCAGAGCTATATAAGCTTAAAGATAGGTTTCCAATCCAAATTGACTTAGAAGCCAATGATATTAAAGAAATTTGTTATAGACGCTTATTGAGTAAATCTGCGCAAGGTGAACAAACTTTAGGCGACCTGTTTGATCAACATGGTCAAGCATTACGTAATCATACTAAGCTTGAGAACACTCAAGTTTATGGTACAGATTTTGATAAACAAACATTCATTAACTTATATCCGTTTTTACCTGCGCACTTTGATATTTTACTACATCTCTTAGGTGCTCTTGCAAAGTCAACAGGCGGATTTGGACTACGCTCAGCCATTAAAGTGGTTCAGGATATATTGGTAGGCAGCACTAATGAGTATATTGCTATTGCGAATCAACCAATAGGTTGGTTAGCCAGTACTGTCACTATTTATGATGCACTTAGAAAAGACATTGAGAAAGGAGCGCCTTCTCTCTATCAGTCAGTACAAAAAGTAATTATTCAGTACCCTAATTCAAAAATTCACCAAGAAGTCGCAAAAACAGTTTGTGTGCTTCAAGTGTTGGGTAATCTACCTATTACTACTCAAAATATCAGTGGTTTAATGCAGTCTAGTATTGATACCAGCCTTAATGCTGACGAAGTAAAAAAAGCCGTTAATGATTTAATCAGTAACCAATTCATACCTTTTGGTGAAAAAGAAGGGTCGTTTTGCTTTTTCAGCGAAAAACTAAACGACATAGAGCAAGACCGTGCAAACTTTGCTTTAAGGAACTCTGAATTACAACGCATTCAAAATGAGGCTCTAAAAGAAGCCTATAAACCTTTGCCGTCAGCTAAAGTGAAGGATGGGGTGTTAGTAGTATCCACTGGATTAAAATCTGTCAATTCAGATGGTAGAGAAGTTATTATATCCGGGCATGGCAGCAACGCTATACAAACTGTGGTTGAGTTGGTTGATCCTCAGCAATACGAAAATATAAAAGAGCGACTCATCGATGACAGCCGACAAAAACTAAATGAACATAATATTTATCTCATCGGCCGTAAAAAATTAGATATGCAAAACTTAGCAGCTGATGTTTTTAGATGTATGGAAGTTGCTAATAAATATCGTAATGAGCCTGACCAAGAGGTTAAAGAGTATTGTGCGAGTCAAGGAGAGATCGCCAATCGTAAGCGCAATGAATTAGAGCGATTGATTAAAGGTAGTTTACTTCAAGGCTCGTTTATCTTTAGAGGAGAAGTAGTCGCTGTAGATACACTAAATCAGAATTTAACTGAAGCAGCGAACAAGCACTTAGGTGGTGTTGCAGAGCAGGTATACAATCGGCATAGTGAGGCAGCACATAGAGCCCAAACTAATCTTGCTGAGAAGTTTTTGGGCGCAAACAGTTTAAGTGGAATCACAAGCGATATTGATCCTTTAGGTCTGGTGAAGCGTGAAAAAGGAACGCCTACGATTAATGTCGAGCATAAAGCACTCATTAGTATCAGAGATATTGTTAAGCGCCAGGGCAGTATTGAGGGCAGTCGTTTGCTAGATATATTCGCAGATGCCCCTTATGGTTGGTCTCAAGATACCATACGTTATTTGGTTGCAGCAATGCTATATGCTGGTGAGATAAAGGTTAAGTCTGCCGGTCGTGAAATTTTAGTGACGGGGCAGCATGCTATAGACGCATTAAAAAATAATATTAGTTTTAAGAAGATAGGCATATCACTACGTGATGAGCGCCCAAGCAGGGATGTAATGGCCAAAGCTTCTGATAGGCTAACAGAGTTGAGCGGAAACTCGGTAGTGCCGTTAGAAAACGAAATTAGTAAGGCCACTACTAAGCTTTTCCCTGCTTTACAACATGAATATGCCCCTCTGGCAGGCAAGTTAACTCGTCTCAGTCTTAAGGGTGTTGAGAGGCTAGAAGCTTTAGCGAATGACCTTAAAGACATCTTATCTAATGACGGTTCAGATGCGCCAACTCGGCTAGGAGCTGAAGATTCTGAGCTTTATAACAGCTTGAAGTGGGCCGCAGAGCTTGATAGAAGCTTTAAAAATGGTTTGGATGAGACGTTGACGTTATTGCAGTTGCATAGAGATGGACTGAACAACCTTCCTGATAATGGAATCCCCGGACAACTGAAATTGGATTTAGCAGAGACGCTTGAGAGCTTAGATCAGCGTCTAATGGTGCCTGATTTTTATAAGCATAGCACTGATTTTGCCTCCGCTTTAACAGAGGTAAGAAGTAAGGTTGCGCAGACTGTTGAGCAGATGTTAAATAAACAAAGTGAGACCATAAAATCTGCAAAGCAAGACTTACGTAACGTGCCTGAATGGTCAGTATTGAATCAACAAGAACAAGACAATGTAGTGAGTGGTCTTGATGGAGTATTTAGACCTGTATCCAAAGATATAGAGGGATTGAAAGCGTTACTGCGACAAGAGTATGATTTTAATTGCCGGCTGCAAGACATTAAAGCTAACGTGGTCAAAACGGTACAAAAGCGCCAGCAAGAAAAAGTAGTCGAAGAGCAAAAGATAGACTACCAAGAAGGTAGGACTGTATTGACTCGGAAGATGATGATTAAGCCAGCTATTACTAGCATGACAGAGTTAAATCAGCTGATTAATGAGTTAAAACGTTTGCAAGGTGAGCTACAACAGGCGCATGAGTTTGAATTAAATTTGTCTTTTGATGATACTAGCGAGTAGGAGAAGGGTTTATGGCATTTGATCAAACTACTCGTAACCGCTTACAGTCTTTTGTTAATAAAGCCCGAGCTATCTTGAGTGAAGAGTTTACGCGTCAGCTGCAAGCCACATACGGGTTAGATCCCAAGCAAGGGACAATTGCTGATATAGAGTCGCTGAGCCATTTAGATAACTATCAGCTGCAAACGGCTCATATCCTGCGTGAGACAGTGCAGCATTATATGACCACAACTGCGGGTAAGACTCAAAAAGAACAAGTCAAGCTGGTGTTAGAGCGTATTGTACGAGAGCAAGCCTTTACGGTTCTAAATCGCTTAGCTGCCCTGCGTATGGCAGAAGCACGTGGATTTTTGTTAGAGTCAATTGGCTCTGGATATAGCTCGCAAGGGTTTCAGCTTTATCAAATGCTAGAAGATGGTAGTCATGGGGAAACAGGTGATGCATATCAAAGCTACCTGTTTAGCCTATTTGATGAGTTCGGTCTGGATCTAGCAGTATTGTTTGATCGCTTTAGTGTTCAGGGTCGTCTATTCCCTCGCGAGACGGCTTTATTGCAGTTGCTTGAACAAATTAATGACTACGAAATTGAGCCTTTATGGGCAGAAGATGAAACTATTGGGTGGATTTATCAGTTTTGGAATGGTCGTGATGAAATAGATAAGATGCGTTCTGCTTCTCGTGCACCTCGTACGAGTAGAGAGATGGCTGTGCGTAACCAGTTTTTTACTCCGCGTTATGTAGTGGAGTTTTTGACTGATAATACCTTAGGGCGTATTTGGTATGAGATGACTAAAGGTAATACTGCGTTGGTTGATAGCTGTCAATATCTGGTTAAACGCCCTAATGAAGTGTTCTTGATTAAAAACGAAATCAGCCCTATTCAAAATGAGTCAAATCTTGATAATGAAGCAGATGCGTTGAAGCAAGAAGAGATCTTGAGTCAGCCTGCTTATATTCCACACCGACCGCTAAAAGATCCTCGTACTATCAGAATGTTAGATCCTGCATGTGGATCTATGCATTTTGGTCTTTATGCTTTTGATTTGTTTGAGCGCATTTATATTGAAGCGTGGCAAATTGAAGCAGAGCAAGGGGCAGACGTATTTGAACTAGAAGCAGATCTAGTATCATTGCACAGTACTTTTGGAGATATAGCATCATTTAAGCAGCAAATACCCAAGCTAATTATTGAACATAATATTCATGGTGTGGATATCGATCCAAGAGCGGTGCAGATTGCAGGATTAAGTCTCTGGCAGCGTGCACAGCGTGCTTGGCATGAGCAAGGTGTGAAGCCAAATCAGCGTCCTACGATTGTAAAATCAAACATTGTCTGTGCAGAGCCAATGCCGGGGGAGCAGGACTTATTAAAAGAGTTTACCAGCACTTTAAGCCCGCCTGCATTGGGTCAGCTAGTAGAGGTGATCTTTGAAAAAATGAGTTTAGCTGGTGAGGCTGGTACGTTATTAAAAATTGAACAAGAAATCCAATCAGCGATTAATGAAGCACGTAATCAGTGGCAGTATAAAAAAGACTCAAATCGTATAGGTGATTTATTTGAGGAGGAGCTTTTAGCAGCTACTCCTCAGCAAGAGCTGGGTTTTGACCTAAGTGGTATTGATGATGAGACGTTTTGGGAAGATGCTGAGCAATTGATTTTACAGTCACTTAAGAACTACTCAGAAAAAGCAACATCAGCAATTGGCGAAAAAAGACTTTTTGTAGAAGACGCTGCTAAAGGCTTTGCTTTTATTGATTTAAGTCGTAAACGCTTTGATGTAGTCTTAATGAACCCTCCCTTTGGTATGCCATCGAAGTTAGTAGATAAATACATAAAAACTAACTATATAACTACAGGGGATGTAATTTCACAGTTTTTTGAAAGACTTCCAGATTTATTAACGTATAACGGAAAAAGTGGAGCTATAACAAGTAGAACAGTTTTTTATTTAACCAGTCAAAGTAAGTTAAGAGAAAATGTACTTTTTAATAAATTGTATATTAATGGATTAGTTGATCTTGGGGATAATGTACTTGATGCTATGGTTGAGACAGCCCTTTCAATCATGGATCAAAGGCTTACTTCAGCAAATAGCGCTTTCTTCATTAGAGCGCTAGTAGAAAAAAATAAAGAGAAAAAGCTGATAGAAGCTTGTAAGAAAATTAATAGCGCTGAACCTGATGGGTCAATATTCTATACTAATCAGCTAGCTTTTAGCGCGCTACCTTCAACACCTATGTGCTATTGGGTTAAAGATAAAACGATAAACTCCATATCTAAATTTAATACTTTAGAAGAAGATATGGCTAGCGTAAGGGTGGGCTTACAAACTGGAGATGACTTCAGGTTTCTAAGACTGTTTTGGGAGGCACCTATAGGTAGCTTGTACAAAGGGTTTTCGAGTTCAACTGATGAAGATATAAACCATAGTAGGCACGAACAAGAAAGCTATAAACGTTGGGCATTTTATACGAAAACTGATGAAGCAGAAGCTTGGTATTCACCTATAAACCTAGTTGTAGACTGGTTGAGGGATGGAGAGCAGCTTAAGGCAAATGTTATTCATAAAGGCTACTCTCCCTCTAAGTGGGTTCAAAGTGAAAATATGTATTTCAAGCCAGGCTTTAGTTATATGCTACGCTCCTCTCGTTTAGTACCTTATATTGTACCTAAGGGGTGTATACCTACAGCTGGACGGTCTCAGGTTTTCCCAAAACAAGGACATGAAATAGAGGTTTTATCATTATGTGCATCGAATCTAGGCAGTGCAATAGCTAGATTTAGCGGGGAAATGTTTGCGAGACCTAAGTTTCAAGCTGGTATGGTACAGAAGCTACCTTATATAGAACTAAGGGAAGAAGTTGTAAGCACTGTCGAAATAACAATGATGGAGTCTATTAAAAATGCTAAAAATTATTATTCTACTGATGAGACAACGCTAGATTATGTTGGTTGTAATGATATTTTAATCAAGCATAAACCTACTACTAGTTTTAATACCTTAATAGGTAAAAAGAATGAATTAATGGTAGCAGAAAGCTATGGTTTGAATGAAGAGGAGTATCAAGATTTACAGTTAGACTTGCAGCAAGCCGTATCACTAAGAAGAGAGTATGAAAGACCAAGCGATCTAGAGCTTGAAGAGGAAGCAGCCTTTAGATATTTATCTTGGTTATTTGGTACCGCTTTCGGACGCTGGAATAGTAAGTGCTTGCAACATGTTACTCAAATAGATATATATGATGAGATGCCAGAGCAATCACCTGCCTTTAAATGGAGTCATGCTGATAGTAATATAGAAAGGTTAGGAGTCTCAGATTTAATATCACCAAGCTCCTTAATATCAACTATTCACACCTTAGCAGATATAAACATACTTCAAAAATGTTTAAGTATAGTTGGAGTTAATGATTTAGAAGAATATTTGCAAAAACCAAATCTATTCTTTGCAGCACACTTTTCGCAGTATTCTAAAAATAGGCGTTATGCCCCTATTTATTGGCCACTACAAACTAACTCAGGTTCCTACACTTTATGGGTCTATTATCATAAATTGAATTCACAGACTCTATATAGCTGTATAAATGACTTTGTCGAGCCAAAACTAACCTTGGTGACTGAAGATTTAAATGCTTTAAGCAATAACTCTAATCGTAGCAGCATGGATGAAAAAGAGCTGACCAAGCTGACAGATTTACAGAATGAGTTAAAAGACTTTCGTGAGGAGCTACTGCGCTTAGCAAAAATATGGAAACCCAACTTAAATGATGGAGTTCAGATTACAGCAGCGCCATTATGGAAGCTATTTCAGCATACTGCTTGGCAGAAAAAGTTAAAAGAAACCTGGGAAAAGCTAGAAGAAGGTGAATACGACTGGGCACATTTAGCAGCCAGTATGTGGCCAGATCGTGTGCTACGTAAGTGCCATCAAGACAGAAGCCTTGCCATAGCACATGGTGTAGAAGATTTGTTTTGGCAAGAAGTAGAAGTGCCGGTCATGCGTGGGAAAAAGCCCACTGGAAAGACTAAGCTAGAATGGCAGCCCATACCCGCGTCTGAAACTACCCTGAATGATATAGTTAATGAGGCTAAAGCCCGATTACAATAATTTAGTAGGCCAAGCTTGTGATTTTAGTTAGTAAGCTTGGTCTGTCATAACCCAAGTTTGGCTGCTTATAAGGTGCAGGAAGCTGCATGTCTTAGGATATAAATAACGTATGAATATTGAAGAGTATATTAAGCAACGAAAGCTTGAGCCCTTATTGCAAGCCAAGCAAGTATTGATAGTATATGACCCAGATCAAAGGTATCGAGAGATCTGTCTCAGTATGAATCAAGAAAAAACTATCGTAGTCGATACAACTGAGTCTAGTATTATTAGTCGCGCAGCGGCCCTAGATGCGCTTAGCAAGATTGGAACAAAAGAGGTCGATGAGCTGCTGGTATACGTGCCTGCCAGCCCGCCATTAACTGATGAGCAAAAACAAGTTGATCCATTCTCTATCTATGCAGAATGTGGTGCTGTGTTCCCTGATCCCAAAAAGGATAGCGATAGCTTTTTATCAATCTGCTTAACAGCCAAACCAGATTACGCGGCTCAAATACGCAATATATTTAAAGAGGATAGCAGCCCAAGCTTTGCTGTTATTGATGCGATAGGGGGCGGGGATAGCTGGCCGAATTTGAAGTCACTATTAAATACTGATTCGGCCAATGAAGTTATTCTTGCGTTACTTCATCCTAATGACATGCAAGAAGCGGCACTTAGTAATAGTGATAAAGACCCTCAAATTTGGATTAGTGAGGCTAAAAGGCTATTGAAAGCTACCATTGGTCTTAAGCTGAAGACACGCAGTAAGTCTTGGTCAGTTATATCTGATGAGCTGTGGCGTTATGTCTTATTTAGTGAGTTTGTGTTTGATTTACCAGAATCACTGCCTCCTAAGCTGGAGGATGTGGCTAGAGCAGATGATAATGCATTACCTACCATTGAAACAATATGTGCAAGACTTCGCAATGATATACGAACGAGAGATATCTATATAGATAAAGCTCAGGAAGTCGAAAGGGATCTACGTCTGGCTGCTCTTTGTCAAAGTATGAGTGATTTAGGCGTAAAAGACACTTTCCCGTTTGAAGAAAGAACTTTCTTATCCACAGCGATAAGCGCCATGCAGCGACATGATATGCGGGCAGCGCGATGCATTATCTCAAGACAGTCTGACTCTGTATGGATGAGCCGAGGTGAGAGTCAGCTACAGTGGGACTTATTAAGATCTGCATTGGCCTTGTTAGAGTCCTGTACTGAGTATGAAGGAATGATTCCGAGTAAGGCTCGGAATATGGATCAGCTTATCGAGCTATATACTAGCCATTTGCGTGAGGTAGACCGTCTACACCGTGAGTTCGAGCAAGCGGTAACTTTATGTAGTGGGCAAGACTTTGAAGAAATAACTAAGCCAATTCAAGCTCAAGCTCGCCAACGATACGGTAAGCTGATGGAGAAAGTTCAATCGTTATTTACTCAGTATTTACAAAATGAAGGTTGGCCTGTTTTAGGTTACCTCCCCAATACTGATGTATTTGATAAACTAGTAGCGCCAAAATTGCAGCAAAATGGCTATAAAGTGGCCTATCTGATGGTTGATGCTTTACGCTATGAGATGGGAATGGCTTTAAAGGAGCAGATTGAGAACGAAGGAGCGGTTGAGATAACGACTGCATTGGCTCAATTACCCAGTATAACCTTGGTAGGCATGGCAAGCTTACTTCCTGGTGCCAGTACAGGATTTAGATTAGAAAAATCTGGAAAAGATATAGTGCCTTATATTGATGATCAAGAAGTCAAAACAGTTGAGCAACGTATGAACTTAGTACGAAAGCGCTATGGTCAACGGTTTGATGAGGGAAGGCTTGAGAAATATGCGCGAGGTACAGGTAAGAAAGTCGATGAGAACGTTGAGTTGTTTATCCTTCGGTCAGTTGAGATAGACAGTCAGTTCGAAAATCACCCTGAAACAGCACCTGATGCAGTGACTAGTGCGCTCAAAAACATCCGCACAGCTATCCTTAAATTAAAAGCGATTGGATTTAATGAAGTCATTATAGTGACTGATCATGGCTTCTTTATGAATACGCATGCAGAAGCGGGTGATACTTGTAATAAACCGCAAGGCGACTGGAAAGTAATTCATGAGCGCTGCGTATTAGGAGAGGGTGATAGTGACTTGCATCACTATCGCCTAAGCAGTGAGCAGGCAGGCATCAAGGGTGACTTCAAGCAAGTTGCAGGACCGCTTTCATTTGCCACTTATAAATCAGGCATGCTTTATTATCATGGTGGAGCATCACTTCAAGAGTGTGTTGTTCCGGTTATTACAGTGAAGCTTGATGGTTCAAAAGATAGCCAGGTTTCGGTAGAGAAATTCAAAGTGGCTATTAATTATAAAAACGGTGCTAAAAGAATTACCACAAGGATGCCGGTAGTAGCACTCACATTACAAACTGAAGATATGTTTTCTGTAGATGTGCAAGTAGAAGTCTTGTTAGAGGCACATAATAAAAAAGGTGAAGTAGTTGGCGAGGCAAAAACCGGGGGTCTGGTTAATACTGCTACAGGTACCATTATAATGACACCGGACAATGAACAAAAAATAACTCTGAAAATGGATATGGAATTCGAGGGCAAGTTTATCCTAAAAGCGTTTAATCCTTCGACCATGGCAGTATATGAGCAGATAGAGCTTGAAACAGATTATACGGTGTAAATTATGGATGCTTTAGACAAAAAACTAAATGAACTTTTTGATGGCAAAGTAGTCAGAAAAGACTTGGTACATCGGATCAAAAAAGGCACGAACGTTCCTACATTTGTGCTTGAGTTTTTATTGGCACGGTATTGTGCGAGCGATGACCCAGATGAAATTAAAGCTGGCATGGAAGCCGTGTTAGAGACTTTAAATGACAATTATGTTCGACCCAATGAGGCGAATCACGCACAGTCTAAAGTAGCTACTAAAGGTAAATTCCGCTTTATTGATAAAGTACATGTGAACTATATCGAAAAAGACAAGAGACACTGGGCAGCTTTAGAGAACTTTGACTCTAGAAGAATTGCTATTAGTGAAAAATATTACAAAGATCACGATCGTCTTTTACAAGGTGGGCTTTGGGCGGAAGTAACCATAGCTTACAACGATATTGAAGAGGATGATTACGCTTTTTATATTGAAGACTTACGACCGATTCAGCTCAGCCGTTTTAATTTTAATCAGTACTGTGAAGGGCGAGCTCAATGTACCCGTGATGAATGGCTAAGTTTTATATTACGGTCTGTTGGCCTAGAACCTGACAAGTTAACGCAACGAGTTAAAATGCATTTTTTAGCTCGTTTAATGCCTTTAGTGGAGCCAAACTTTAACTTCATTGAGCTTGGCCCACGAGGTACAGGTAAGTCATATTTCTTCAGTGAATTTTCACCTTACTCTACGTTAATCAGTGGTGGTCAAGCAACTAAAGCTACTCTATTTTATAATAATCAACGCAAACAAATTGGACTAGTAGGATTTTGGGATACGGTTGCTTTTGATGAAGTTGGTGGTATCAAGATTAGAGATCAAGATACTATTCAAATTATGAAAGACTTTATGGCGAATGGTCGCTTCTCTCGAGGGGTGGAAGTCATTGCAGATGCTTCAATGGCTTTTGTGGGCAATTTAGATTTATCAGTAGAGCAAATCGTAAACTCCGAAGTATATGATCTTTTTCAACCGCTACCTAAAGAGTTTGATTTGGCAATGATGGACCGTTTTGCTTGCTATTTACCAGGATGGGAAATGCCTAAAAATAGTAGCGAGTTTTTAACAAGCAACTATGGGTTTATTACAGACTATATAGCGGAGGCATTTCATTACCAGTTAAAACAGACTAATCGTTATGAAGAGGTGAGTAGCCGTATTAAATTAGGTAATGCAGTAGAAGGGCGTGACGAAAAAGGTATAAAAAAAATAGTTGCTGCATTTCTTAAGATATTACATCCAGATGGTCCGCCCAGTGATGAAGAGTTTGAAGAGTATGTTGTTTACGCCATTGAGTCTCGTCGTCGAGTAAAAGAGCAAATGAATAAGCGCAAGTCAGATGATGAGTTTGCAAAAATTAATTTATCTTATATAAATACTAAGGGTGATGAGATTGTCGTTTACTGTCCAGAATCGCGTTCCGCGCTCGCGACACAGGATCCTTATCGTAGAAATATTCATATCGATCATGATTTAAGCTTTGGAAAACAAGCTTTATCTGGCACTAAAGAAAAGGATAATCCGGTAACTATTAAAGAGTCTGTAGCATATGTAGATGATTCAGCCATACTGAGCAGAGGAGCTGAAGTTCAAGATGTTGATCGTTTGGAAGATAAAGTAGTAGAGAGGCACTTTGAGATTCGCTACGGTGATACTGGGTATAGTTATGAGTCAATAATTGGACCTTATTTGAAGGGTGTCAAATCTGTTGAAATAGATGACCCATATATTAGATCATCTCATCAGGTTCATAACTTTGTTAGGCTTTGTGAGGTTTTTGTCAAAGTACCAAGTATTAAAAAAATTGTATTAGTGACTAGTTATGATGAACAAACTGACGTCAAAGAAATATCAGATCGTTTAGGTGAACTTAAGCAAAGCCTTTTGGAGCTTGATATTGCACTTGAAGTTAAAGTTAATGAAAATTTACATGACTGTGAAATTAGATTGAATAATGACTGGATTATAAAAATTGGCAGAGGGTTAGACTTTTATCAAAAACCTGAGCTTTCGTTTGGTATTGGTAGTAATGACTTAGCCTTAAGAAAATGTTTAGAGACTAAGGTCGATATCTTTAAAAGATGAAGGCTTATCCAAGTAAAATATTGGATGAGTAGAGGTGGCTAATACTGCGCTATATATAGTTTTAGAAAAACTTTCTATCGCCCACAAGGTTTGTTTACTGTACAGCCCCGTTCATTATACTGATAACTTTTATCATCCATTAGCTGTATTATTAGCATTTAATAAATTATGAGATACCTTATGAAGTAGGTTTTTATGATATTAGAATACTAAGGCTTGAGCTATGCTGAAGAAACCGTAGAGATAAACTTGGTAAACTAAGCGTATTAATCGGAGTTTATCATGGTCAAGAAAATTAGAACCTACAGTGAAGAATTCAAAGCCGAAGCTGTCAAGAAGATATTAGATAATAACGGCAATATTTCAGCGACTGCAAAGCAGCTTGGCATCGCCATGCAGACCTTATCTAATTGGAATAATAAAGCCAATCAAGGCAAACTTGCAGGAACAGCTCAATATGATCCTGATCTTATGACGGCTCTTCAGGAAATAAAGCAGCTCAAACGACAGCTTAAAGTAGCCGAAGAGGAACGAGAGATACTAAATGAGGAGGGATAAAGCGAAGCACTGCTTCGCCCGACGCAAGATGAGGGCTATGCTCGAATGAGGCGACGGCGTACTTTGCAAAGCACAGTTAGACAGGTACGCCTTTATCAAAGATAACCAGCACTTCTTTAGCATCACCACTATGTGCCGTGTGCTAAGTGTTAAGCCATCAAGTTATTACGACTGGCTGAGTCGTGATATCAGTGACCAACAGATACACCGTAATCAGTCTGAGCTACTGGTTAGGGCCGCTCACAGTGAAACTCGTGAGCGCTATGGTGTTGAGCGACTGCATGCAAAGCTCATAGAGCAAGGCCATGATATTAGCTTGTACATGGTCAGACGTATCAAAGAAGAACATGGCATCAAACCCCAATTCTGAGCTACCCACCTAGTAAAAACCTAAAAAATAACAACCTCTTAGAACTATATAAAATATGGCTTTAAGAGGTTTTTTTGTGCTTAAAATAATCTGAAATATTTAAAGTCTATAACTGTAACTATCCCCTAAACTAACACAGCTCAAACGTAGAATTTCTTATAAAATACCCATAAGGAGTTTTGATATGAGCAAACGAATGACTGAGACCCAAATAGTATCGATATTAAAAGAAGCAGAAGCTGGGATATCTGCTAAAGAGCTGTGCCGTAAATACGGGGTAGCTAGCTCGACATTTTACAAATGGAAGTCTAAATATGGAGGTATGGAAGCCTCTGATGTTAAGCGATTAAAAGAGCTTGAAGAAGAAAACCGTAGGCTTAAACAGATGTATGCTGATTTAAGCCTCAAAGCGCAAATGCAAGAAGATATCATAAAAAAGCTATAGCGCCTGTACCCGAGCGCAAAGTCTGGGCGCAAGAATTGCAGGCGCAGTATGGTGTTAGTATTGCAGTGAGCTGTCAGGTGGTCTGTATGAGTCGAACCGCTTACTACTATAAGCCTAAGCTATCTGATGATAGTGAGATTATTGATGTCTTAAACAAGCTTACTGACAAGCACAATCGTTGGGGTTTCCCAAAGTGCTTTAAACGCATACGTAAGCTTGACTATTCTTGGAATCACAAGCGCGTACATCGTGTTTATACCGCGTTAAACTTAAACCTACGCCGTAAGTCTAAAAGACGGCTACCAGCACGTAACCCCCAGCCGCTAAGTGTACCAAATACATTAGGTCATACTTGGTCTATGGACTTTATGAGCGATAAGCTGCACAACAATATTCGCTTTCGAACCTTTAATGTGATTGATGATTACAACCGTGAAGTATTAGGCATTGATATTGGTACCAGTATGCCTTCACTTCGAGTAATTCGCTACCTTGATCAGTTAGCCGAGTGGCATGGTTACCCTAAGCAAATAAGGGTAGATAACGGCAGTGAGTTTACATCCAGCATATTCACTGATTGGGCATCAGCTCATGGCATCTATATTGATTATATCGAGCCTGGCTGCCCTTATCAGAATGCTTATATTGAACGGTTTAATCGCAGTTACCGCAATGAGGTTTTAGACTGTTATTTATTCAATGATTTAAACGAGGTTACTCAACTGACTGAAGACTGGATCAAGGTTTATAACAACGAAAGACCCCATGATTCACTTAATGATATGACACCTGCTGAGTACAGGCAGGTGGCTTAATTATTCTACGATGATGTTGTGTTAAGAATGGGGTATTTACATAACCATTCTACAATTCTGAGAACCACAACATCAAAGTGTTTGACACCTAAGTCATTATTAGATAACATGAATTATATTCACTTTTTAGTAATAAAAAATGAAAAATATTAATCTTAAGCCAAAACAAAAACTTATCTTCCCAGGTAAAAGTAATTTGCTTGTACATCGCTATGCTGAGACGGCTTTATCTGTTTGGCAGAGATTTAAACCTGAGCCTACCTACGTCAATATGGAATGTATTAATAAGTTCTATCGACCGCCACTTCGATTGATTGATGGAGGGGACGATGCTTTTTATTTCTTTAATGACTTCCAAAGAGTCGATCAGGTTTTAAGGTTCGAGAGTGATAGCGATTACCCATGTTTAATAATCCCTGAAAGTATTAAAGATGTTCAGCAGCTCGCATGGATGGAGGTTATAAACTTGATGTTCTTGAAAGGTATTCACCATCCTGATTTGTTTAAAGCGCTTAAAAGTGCTGCGCCTCAAAGCGTCATCTGCCAACTCATGGGTATTAGATATCTGACTATAAAAGGTTATTGCCATTTTGCTGGCATTAGTCAAAATAATTATGAATATCAACAATGTAAATTTGTACTAGAAGATCGAGTTCTAGGTATTCCTCAAAATATGAACTGGCTGAGTGGTGCACCCTAATGAATATAAAGAAATTTGATAACAACGAATTAAGAGTGGTTCTAGATCAGCTAGTACCACTTGATTCACCGCATTGTATAAAAGTGCAAAATCTAATTATTAACCTTATTCAGATTAAACCTAGCTTTTGCCTTTACGTTGGTGAACATGCCAGCCTAGTTATGCCAATATTTACATCGTCTGAATGTGAAACTATCGTCAGGACAGTCATCAAGGGAAAAAAGATTGAGGATTGGGCAGTCACTTATATGCTGGTCTTGTTTTACCAGAAGTATGGTCAAGCACATATTGATAATGAAGCATGGCAGTTTATGAGTGCATATCTGCAAGTCATCATTATGATCGCCGTACGTAAGGATGACCACTCTGCCAAAGTCAATCAGCTAAGTGTGCGTCTAAGGATGGGTTTAAAGGACAATAACCCACAATCTGAGATTGTTAAAAAATTGATTAGTATTCATGCTCAACATGCTTCACTCACATATGCATTAGCGGCGTTACGTCAATACGAAGCCCAAATCGGAAATGATGAAAAGTTAGGCAGGATCGTTAATAAAAAGTTGGCTGGTAAAATTGGCCAGATCAGACTTGCTTATGAAGTGGTTGCAGAGAACAAAGCGTTTGTAGGTAAAACCTATAGCAACTCACAAAACAATGAGCTTAGTAAAGAACACGCTAATAAGCGATACCTTAATAGTGATGATGAGCCAATACGAGTCACAATATTTGGCAGACCCCATAAAAATGATAACGTGGCGGACGCTGAGAATATTGCTGATGATGACCCGCCTGCGCTCTTAGATAATGATTTTAAGCCTTCCAGGACAACCGCTAAATCCTCAGAATTACAGCAATGGAAGCTAAAAAACAATTATCGACATGCCCGCCGTAACCAGTTTTATTTTCCTACCAACCTACGTCAACTAAGCCTACTAAGCTATCAAGTGCTATTTGCTCGGGTGTGGCAGCTTTTTATTATTGTCAGTTATAAGCAGCGTCAGGTTTATGCGGTCATATTACTATCACTATTAAGTGGTCGGAAGATCCAAGACGTAATTTATGAGTTAGAACTGGATAAAAGTCAGCGCAAGTGGTTGAGTCATGATAACGGTTCGGCTGCTGATAGTTATGCTATGAGTAATACTATTAACGTAACTTCGAATCGTAGGAGCCACTTATTACCGCATCGTCAAAGCCATGATAATGAATTTAAATTACCTCTGCCAGCTAGGCTACAAGCAGTTATTGAAAATAAGTTTTTGGTGGATAGTGATGAAGTATCTGAAGTGCTGGCAAGCTTAAAAACGCAACTAGAGCTACCAGTGTTATCAAATCAGCATATTGACGCTTGTTTATATACAGTTATAAAGAATGAGCTGCAAGAGCCATTACATGCCGACATGATTACTGGGGTTGACGTGAAACACAGCTCGCCCTTGTATTACACCAGTATTGAGACGATAAGCTTAGAGAGGACCTACTACAGCGCTATACAGCTATTGACTGAATACTGTACTGCAGACAGCCAAGGTGAGCTGCGACAGCTTAGTATGTCTAGCACCAAAAGCAATCGATATAAAAAATATATCGGTAGTGACATGACTTTGAATACTGATATCTGTCAAAAGTTTTTTGATGAGCTTGCTGAGGCAGCTGAGAGTTATAACGGTCGATTAAAGCGGAACGTAAGCATAAGGCAGGACCGTTATATTGAGCAGTTTAATGCTTATAGTGTCTGGCTATGGCACATCATCTTTATTCAGACTGGGATTAGACCTGTAAAGCATGCGCCTGGGCTTTTAAATCAATTTGATTTTAGGCAGCGGCTGTTATGGGTGTCGGATAAAGAAGAGCGTCATGGACAAGGGCAGGGAAGGCTTATTCCTCTTAGTGATTTCTTAATCACAGCTATTCAGAATTATATTGAATATATCAAGCAATTTGCGGTCATGCATAATTCTATATACCCCAATGATCAATTTCCTATAAATAACGTTTTCAACTCTAGTCAGCCACTCATTCAGCTATTTAGTCAAAATCCCAAAGGGTTTGCCGGTATTACGCCTAGTAAGGTTCGCTATCAGATAAAACATTTTTTTAGTCACCAAGATAATTGGCTAAGACATCAATTACGTTCACTACTAACGAATGGGTCTCCTGAGCATTTGATCTGCGCCTTATATGGTCATGAACATCCCGATCAGGAGGCTATGCATCCCATGTCGTCATTATCCATTAATGAGCTAAAAGAGTTATCCGCTGACTTAGATAAAGTTGCAGTTGAGCTTAACCTACGACAAGTTAAGGTGAATATATATGGATAATGCGGTTGCCCATCAGTTAAGAGAAGAAAATAAAAGTAAAAGTCATGAGAGTATCAAAAATGAGGCTAAGGTTTTGATAGCTTCGTATGTTGATGACAATCACATACCCACAGGGACAGATCTAACTGAATATTATCAAGCTATCGATAGTGTACTTGAAATGCATTTTGATACTGCGCATACCTATTATCTAGCCAGACAAGGGTTTTTAGAATATATACGGAGTTATAACAAAGCTCATGAACTGAATCTAGATGAACCAGTTGTGCCAGTCATAGCAGAGCGCGATAATTTAACAATATCTTATGATTGGATGGTGAATGGCACTCAAGTGAGTCATGCTAGCCAGCAGATGATTGAAATATGGCAACGAAAAAAAAGGTTCTCAAACAATGATTTTATTGAGTCGGCGCTCTACTGTAGCGTGATGTACGGGGGATTAGATGACATAGATGTGTTAAAAGCACTTTATCAATGGCTCCTAGGCGAACGTGAGATATACCAATTGCAGGTACCAGCAACTGATGAGTTACCAGGTTCAGGTATCGACCATGAGAGTTTGGCGCTAATCTTGCTAAGTATTGATGATGACAATTACGGTTGTTCTCATACGCAAGGTCATACTTCAGGGGATATATCTGATACAAGCTTACAGCGCTATGTCGAGTACATACCTGACGATATGACACTTTGCTTTTTATATGCGCTAAAAGATAAAAAGTTAAAAAAAGAAGGTGTGAAATCGTTTGAAACCATTATTAATGAGATTTGTAAGAAGCTAAAACTACAGAATAAAGATAAAAGTAAACCACATTTATCACAATTAATAAAATACGCTGACTATCATTGGCGGCAGATGAAGGGGGGCGATATAGACACTGCGCTGGCTATGGTTAGACAGGGCAGGATTAAAACGACGGGCTTAACTACAAATAAGCTTATTAATTATAATCAAGAGGTGTTTAAATCAAACCCACAGCCGCTTACTTGGTCAGAGTTGTTTGTAGCAAGTTATTCGGGATCAGACAAAAAAAGCACCAATAGTAGAGATTATCCAAGCTTTAGTAAGAATCTTATTAAAGAGGTTCAAGATGCCCTTAAAGGTAGTAAAGCATCCGCTATTATACAAGTAGAGCTGTTACAGCAGGAGTTAACCCAACCCAACGCCATGCGTCTTTTAGGATGGGTAAAGAGCTTATTGAATGATAGCAATAACAGGTTAGATACCATCAGTAAATATCTGGGATGTATTGGTCGGGATTGGCTGATGCTAACAATGGATGAGGAGCTTGATGAATGGTCTGATGAAGACTTTGAAGCTGTATATGAGGAGATCATTCAAAGTAAGATTAAGGATGGAAGAAAGCAATCTATTTTGAACAAGGATACAGACTTTAATGAAGACAACTTAGATAAGGATGACGATTTAGCTATCTATGCAGACGACGTGTTAAGTCAAGGTAGTCTCAATGTCTTGAATAATGAGCATATAAACAAAAATAAAGTTTCATATCTGGATAAGCTCAAAGATACTCAAAAATTTACTTACGGCAGACTACGAGCTTTTCATGATTATCAGCGAACACACTACGATGCTCCATATGTGTATTTCCCGTGGGGTAATAAACGCCAAGTGGTAAATGCGAACATGATATCACCTCGGATATATCATGCGATGAAAGAGTATCTGGTCAACTCGGATTTAGACGATGAACAGAAAAACCTTTGCTTAGTAGTCTTAAGTCTTGCGTATCGGACAGGAATGCGAATTAAAGAACTTATCGGTATTAAAGTCGGTGATATAGCAGATATCTATACTGATGAGCATGGACAAAGAATAGAGCAGCCACAAATATGGCTAAGACCAAATCGCTATCGGAGATTGAAAAGTAGCAGCGCAAGTCGCCTTATAGCGGTTAACTGCCTACTTAAGAAAGACGAGCTAAAACAATTTACTCAGTTATATCGTCAGCAGAAAAGATTGAAGCGTCGTTACTTGTTTTCTCAAGGTTCAGGTGATCAGCCGTTACCCAGTGTGGTTTTTAGTAATCTCATGAAGTTAATTTGGGATAGATTGCTAGGAGAGCACGACTTCACATTTCATAGCTTTCGGCATACAGCTATTAGTCAGCAGGCGTTAGTATTAAGTAATTCGCCATTGGCACAGGTAATGACTGATTATGATAATGAGCAGTGTGGGAGAGTTATTGAAGGTATCCTTGGCTATCACAAGTATCAAGGCACTTGGTTTGGGCTAGCTAGCTTGGCAGGGCATTTAACGTGCGACACAACCTTCGAGCATTATATTCATACTGCTCATCTGCTGGCAGGGGAGCGGCTGAGTAACGCTTGCTTGGAGCTACCTATAACAGTTTTAGAGCTAATAACAGGACTAGATTACTCTATCATTTATAGGCAAGACAAAACTGCCTATGATGCAACGACAAAGACGGTGCAGTTAGATAAGATAAGATCATACTTTCTTAAAAAAATAGCTGTTAATAGAACTCCATTATTTAAGAATATAGATGAACCTAATAGCAATGCTATCCAGCAACTGTTAAACCGTAACTTAAATGGATTTAATGAGTCGAATATAAATTCAATTTTCATTCATCCTAAATATGCAGACGTCATAGGTTTTCTGGAGGAATTGCAGAAGTTAAGCATAAACTCTCGAGATGAGATGTTACCTGAGACTGCTATTAGACATGGCATAAATCTGACTGAAGCTCAGTCTATGTATCATCGCGCTAGAAAGATATTTGATGATGATAGGTTGTTATTAGGTAGACCTAGAGGTAGTGAAAATCAGGCAACGTTAATTAGAGCATTAAATAGAGCGTATCAGATGTCTATAAACAATCCCGACCAGTTGAAATTATTTATTAAGATATTTATTTTAAAACAAAATCTTAAACCTGCATCAATACATTTTGGCATCAAGCAAGAGCAATTACAGCTATTGCTTGATTTCATGGCGGTAGGCTGTCAGCTTATTGATTCATCCCAATGGCAGATTAGAGCATCAAGTAAACAAGCCGTTATTGATCTAAAAAAGAGCCTTAGAATTGATAAGCAAGTAAGAATAGGGTCGCGTCAAAATTTTCACGGGTACGATGTACGCGTCATAGAAAAGAAGCGTAAAAGGTCTGATAAAAATATGGCTAAGACGGATAATTATGACGCTTCATCAGGTGTATTGAGATACCTAGGTTATCTGTTGATGGTGTTGGTGGAATTCTAAAGGCTATAGAGTTTGTTTGGTTTATATATGCAAATATATGACAAGTGAAGTATTTCTTTATATAAGTTGTTTTATAAAATCGCTTTGTGTCATGCCAGCATGCTGACAATAGAAAGACTCTATTGAGTTTAAGGCTTCTCTTAATTGCCGCTGTGACACTTGGATATACTGTAGCGTAACATCATCGCTTGATTTAGCTTCACGATGATTGAGCAAGCGTTTAAGGACTGGATAGCTGATGCTAGAGTGATTAGCTACCGTTCCAAAAGTGCGGCGCAAATCATGTGGCGTAATATACAAGTTTGCTTGATTACCTATGGTTTTGTAACTGCCGCTTAAATCTTTTATATGATCATCGCTGGCTTGCAAGTCACTCGGGAATACCCATCGCTTGCCAGCGCTTAATCTGAATCTTTCTTTAAGCAGAGCCTGTAAAATATCACTAGTAGGCATATGATAATCAGAACCGTTTTTTGTATCTTTGAATACTATTCTGCCAGCTTTAAGGTCGACGTCAGACCACTTTAAGGGCTGTGCTTCATTTAAACGCACACCAGTGAACATAAAAAGCAGCATGATATCTCGTGCATTATTGCTATGGGGCGCTTGCATGTGTGAGCTTCTATCAACATAATTTAAAAGTGTTTTGAGGTACATACCTAAATATTCTTCTTCAACATGTCTAGTACGCGGCTTAACTATATTCCAATCTTTCTTGGCGTTAAGTATGCGTACTGGTTGCTCTTTAATTAAAAAGTCTTCGTTATCATCTAAAAAGCTATCACGGCAATAATTCCAAACTGACCTTAGAGCTCTCATAGTTGCGTTAGCCTGAGCTTCACTATGTTTACTTATCTCTTTATGCTTATCACTTACCATTGACTTAGATATATCGTTTAAGGATACATCTAGCCAGTCTCCCAGCTTCTTTAGTATTTGACGATCATAAGTGGTAATAGTGCCTTTAGCTAAACTAGTCTTTGCTGATTTAAAGTAGGTATATGCATCTCTCAGTGTTGGTACATTATTAGTCTTATCTTTAGTGTCTTCCAAGATCTCATGAAGCCCGTCATAAACATGCATACCTTTTTTTATGTTTGCCATCATTATGCTGGCTTTCTCACGCGCTTCGGTTAGCGTAATCAAGTGCGTTTCTTCTACTTCGTCTCTATACAGCTTTCCATTGATGCGCTTATGTAATGTATAGCGCTTTGACTGCTTGCCTACACGTAGCGCAAAACCAGTTAGTACATCGTCCATATAGGTTTCAGTGCCTTTATCGGTATAGTCTACTGAATCAACAAGTTTTTTGGTAAGTTTAGCTTTCATATATCACCCATGTAGCAGTATATAACCATAGTGTTATTAGTCATCATACTTTAATTACTATAAGGATCAAAGTATCAAGATAGTATCAAAAAATTAATTACATCAATGTATTTACATAAAATTTAAGCAATAAAAAACCCTTACAAGCCAATGCTTATAAGGGTTTAAATATGGTGGGCCCAGTAGGACTTGAACCTACGACCAAAGGATTATGAGTCCTCTGCTCTAACCAACTGAGCTATGAGCCCTAATAACAAGCCGTTTAATCAGCTTTATTAGACGCATTATATTACCTGAAAATTATAAATTTGCAAGGGTAAGACGCTAATTTTGGGTGACTTTTTTATAAAATCTGAGCAATAGCATTTATTCGAGCGGCACTCAATGCCGTACCAATAGCGCTGCCTTGTAAATCTGGGTCGATATCCGCCATGCTGATCTGAGTATAAGCCTTAATAAAATCAGTCATCTCAAGCTGCTGCCACGCCATTTCAATAACCTTGTGTAATTGTATTAGCTCATGGAGCTCAGAGGGGTCTTTATCCGCTTTAGTGAGCACGATGAGCTTGGTCAACGAATTGGCATCAGAGTCGCTGTGTTGCCCTAGGTATGGATAGGCTGCTAAATACCCTGAGCAATTGGCATAAGATGCAGCAAACTGAGTGGTTTTTTTGGGTACCTTCAAGTTATGGCTCACCTGTTTAAGCTTGCTTGCCCAGGCGCTGAATAAGGCCTCATCGATTTGATGCGGATGATGATTTGAGTGATGGCGTGGATTAAGCACATCTATCACCTCTTGTGTGAAGCTTAACATGATTATCGCCCAGCGCTGCTGCAAGCTTAAGTTCAGTTGGCCTGCTAATTGTAGGGCTTGAAACACCAATGCTTTTATCTTGTTATCGCCTAACGCATTGGCAATACGGGGAAAAATATGGGGTAGGGCGCCCATATACTGCAAACAATCTAGGTAAGCATATGGACAGTCTTGCATCAAAGCGCGACTGGTTTCTTGCCATACACGCTCAGCAGTCAGGCATGCAAGTTCATCACTGTCATTGATGGTAGCGATTAACGCTAAGGTATCTGGTGCAATGCTGAAGTTATGATCAGCTTTTGGATCATAAAATCGTCCATAAAACCTAGCTATCCTTAATACCCGCAGAGGGTCTTCACTAAAAGCTTCAGACACGTGCCTTAGTGTTTTAGTTTTAATGTCCTCACGGCCACCATAAGGATCAATGACTTCACCTGTGAGAATGGTGTCGTCCATCAGGCTTTTGACTTCTATGGCCATGGCATTAATGGTCAAATCGCGGCGTAAAAGATCTTGTTCTATGGTCACCTCGGGTGAGGCATACACCTCAAAGCCTTTATACCCTTTACCTGATTTACGCTCAGTACGTGCTAAGGCATACTCTTCTTTGGTTTTAGGGTGCAAAAATACAGGAAAATCTGCGCCTACCTGGATAAAGCCGGCTTCAATCATTTGCTCGGGTGTGGCGCCTACCACAACGAAGTCTTTATCGGTATAGGGTCTGTTGAGTAGCTCGTCTCTGACTGCACCACCCACAATATAAACTTGCATAGTCATCCTTATGTTTTAATTTTATTATTAAGAGCGTATAAATTAAAGTATCAGTATCAATAATGTTTTTGATATAATCAACCGCTTTATTCTCAAGGCTCCGAGAGACTAAGCGATTAAAATCTATAAGGAGTATAACGCATTATTTGGGATGCTATTCATCCTATAGATGATACTTAAGCGATAGTGGAGTTGATGTAAATGATGATCTCAAATGCTAACCAGCTAGATAAAGCCCTTGAAAATGTTAAAGATGGTGAGCTTATTAGGCTGGTTTATGTGAGCATAATTAGTAAGGAAAGCAGCTCAGACCCGCAGTTGTTCGAACACATCAGAGTACATGCTGAAGATTATAATCTTAAAAACTCTATTAAAGGGGTGCTCTGTAATGATCATCGTCATTTTTTACAGTGTTTAGAGGGTCAAAAAAAGGTACTTGTACCACTTATGGCTCGAATATTTGTCGACAAGCGTCATAAAAAGATGCAAGTTATTCTGTTAAAGCACATTAATAAATACAGCTTCCACAAGTGGCAGATGAGCAGTTTAAGCTTTGATAAAACAGCATGGACGGCTGATTCGATGCAAGCACATACTCCTGAGTTAAATCAGTTTTTACCCTTCAAGCCGTTAACCTGGTCGCCTTGGTTCGTTGAGCATTTTATTTGTGTGATGCAAAAACTTGAAGCCAATACCGTTAATGACCCACAGTATCAAGAAGTTTATAACATCATCAGAGATCCTAAAAATGATGTGGTCAGCATTATGGACTCAGGATTATTGCATTGGCTACTGTTTGGGCTCGTGGTTATTACGTTGGGCGTACTGCTAAAATACGGCTCAATTTTTTAATCTAGGTTTATCAATAAAAAAGCCAGCGATTGCTGGCTTTTTTATTGACTTAAGGCTTATAAGCTAAGATTAGTTTTTTGCGTTGGCTTCGATATCTTGAGCTTCTGTAACCGCTAGGGCAGTCATGTTGACAATACGACGAGCAGTAGCAGAAGGCGTTAAGATATGTACAGGCTTGCTGGCACCTAATAGGATTGGACCAATGGTGGCACTACCTGTAGCTGTCTTTAACAAATTAAAGGCAATGTTAGCGGCATCAAGGGTTGGCATAATCAACAAGTTAGCTGGGCCTTTTAACACACTGTGTGGGAAGTCTTGATTACGGATACGGTCATCTAGTGCTGAATCACCATGCATTTCGCCATCAAACTCAAAGTCCACATTCATTTCATTTAGCAGCTCATACACTTTGCGCATTTTAATGGCGCTATCACGGTTAGAGGTACCGAAGTTTGAGTGTGAAAGCAGAGCAACACGTGGAGTAATGCCAAAGCGGCGCATTTGATCTACAGCCAGTACTGTCATTTCTGCCAACTGCTCAGCGGTTGGGTCTTCATGAATATAGGTATCGGCAATAAACAGGTTGCGGTTTTGCATTAATACGGCATTCATTGAGTAGAAGTTTTTAACACCCTCAAGCTTGCCAATGACTCTTTCTACGTAGTTTAAGTGTAAGTTGTAGTGACTGAAAGTACCACAGATCATACCATCAGCATCACCTTTTTCGACCAACAAAGAGCCGATTAGAGTGGTCTTACGGCGCACATCACGGCGAGCAAGTTCAATACTGACGCCCTTGCGTTTATTTTGCTCGTAATAAGTCTGCCAGTAGTCTTTATAGCGTGGATCATCATCTTGGTTTACAATTTCAATGTTTTCACCTGCTTTTAGACGCAGGCTCAAGGCATTGATTTGTGATTGAATAATCGCAGGGCGACCCACTAAGATTGGCTGAGCTAAGCCTTCATCAACCACTACCTGAACTGCACGCAGTACGTCAGGATCTTCACCTTCACAGAAGACAATACGTTTTGGATCTTCTTTGGCACGCGCAAACAAAGGCTTCATTACAAAGGCTGAGTTATACACAAAGGCTGAAAGTTTTTGACGATAAGCACTAAAGTCATCAATCGGTAGTGTGGCTACGCCCGAATCCATGGCCGCTTTTGCTACCGCAGAGGCAATCTCAACGATTAAGTTTGGCTCAAGTGGGCCAGGAATCAGATACTCGCGGCCAAAGATCTTAGAGCTATCCACATATTTTTGGCCTTGCAGTGGTGTGGCTTCTACATGAGCCATGGCTGCAATAGCGTGCACACAAGCAATCTTCATTTCTTCGTTTACTGTGGTTGCGCCCACATCTAGTGCACCACGGAAGATATAAGGGAAGCACAAGGCATTGTTTACTTGGTTAGGATAGTCTGAGCGACCGGTTGCCATGATAACGTCATCACGAACAGCATGCGCAACTTCAGGCATAATTTCAGGAGTAGGGTTAGCCAGTGCAAAGATAATAGGGTCACGAGCCATACGCTTAATCATGTCAGGGGTTAGGATACCTGGCATAGATAAGCCTAGGAACATATCCACATCGTCCATCACATCATTAAGGCTTGTGGCTTCTGTGTCACGAGCAAAGCGCTGCTTGCTTTCATCTAAGTTGTCACGTTTGGTAGAGATGATACCGCGTGAGTCTGATACAAAGATGTTAGAGCGTTGAACGCCTAACGCACAAATTAAGTCTAAGCATGAGATGGCGGCTGCACCGGCACCAGAACACACCACTTTGATATCTTCAATTTTTTTATCGATCAGTTTTAAAGCGTTAATTAAAGCGGCGCCCACAATGATTGACGTACCATGTTGGTCATCATGGAATACAGGAATGTTCATGCGCTTACGTAGTTCGCGCTCAATTTTGAAACATTCAGGCGCCTTGATGTCCTCAAGGTTGATACCACCAAAGGTAGGCTCTAAAGAGGCCACAGCTTCAATGAATTTGTCAGGGTCATTTTGATCAATTTCGATATCAAATACATCGATACCTGCAAAGCGTTTAAATAATACGCCCTTACCTTCCATAACCGGTTTTGATGCCAAAGGACCGATGTTACCTAGACCCAGTACGGCCGTACCATTGGTAATAACACCAACTAGATTATTGCGTGCGGTATATTTTGCCGCAAGCTTTGGATCTCGTTGAATTTCTAAGCAAGGAACAGCTACCCCTGGAGAGTAGGCCAAGGCTAAGTCATGTTGGTTAGCAATCTGCTTAGTTGGGGTAACTGAGATCTTACCAGGTGTTGGGTGCTCATGATAATGCAAAGCGGATTGTTCAAACTGCTCTTTGTTCATTGCATTAATGGAATTAGGATCTGAAGGAATAGAATTTGAAGTATTATCGCTCATGTTTAAGACCAATTATCTCTTGAGAAAGGAAATCCGTAACCGGAGATTCAATGTTATTGTGCGCCTCATATTTTAGCATTTTTCTAGCTATTATACTAACCAAAGAGGCGGCACTCATTTTATAAGTATTATCGTATTACTAACCAAGCTAGGTAAGCCACAGCTTGCTCGCTAAGTCACTAATAGCACAATTATACAGGTTTACATCTCATATAGGGTGCTTAAGCAGCTATAGAAGGTGTTTTTTACATGAAAAATATTTAATGGCGCCCAAAATATTTATGATGAGCAGCTAATTACCAGCGGCTTATCTTCTCTGGCCGGCGGTGTATAGTCTGTTAGCTTCGCCATGTCATTGACGTTATAAGGGGTGCTTAGCAGCTTAAATAAGCGATCCACCTCAGATAAGTCGCCCGCCTGCGCCTGTTCAATAGCGCGCTGTGCCATGCCATTACGCAGCACATAGACAGGGTTGGCTTGGGCGAGTTGCTCGACCACTTGTGTGGCCGAAAAACGGTGGTCATTTATCGCAATTTGCTCATTGATATGAGCGCGATATTTATGTTGCCAAGTTTGCCACAATGTTTGCTGCTCAGCACTGAGCTCCTGAGATATATTGGCAAGTAGCTGATCTTCATGGGAGTGACTACCTGGCTCAAGCACAGCCATAAGAGCGCGAAAACTGTTGGTATAGTCAAGTTTATTGTGCTCAATAATCTCAAGCAGTTCAAAGGCCAGCTTTAACGTGGTATTGATGCTTTCGGTGCTACGCTGATACTGATGCTGACTATTTTGTAAATCACCAAGCCCCTCCCAAGGCAGTCCTAATTTACGACAAATACCGTGTTGATAGTGGCGCATAAAGTGAGTTTCATACTCAGATAAGGCGGTGGCCAAAGTTTGTCGGTCTAAGCGCTCTTTACACGCGCCGAATAAGACCTTATCCGACAGCTGCATAAAATGCATCATCCACACGTTTAGGTTCCAATGGCCGATGGCGGGCTGATTCTGATAAGTATAACGGCCAGAGTAATCAGAGTGGTTGTTAATCCAAGCAGGATCAAAGCGCTCTAGAAAACCAAATGGTCCATAATCTAAGGTAGTACCGGTAATAGATAGGTTGTCTGTATTCATAACACCATGAGCGAAGCCAACGAGCTGCCAGTCAGCGATCATGGTAGCGGTATTGGCCACTACAGCAGCAATGAAGTCCGCGACGGGCGTCTTGGAGGTAGTCAGCTCAGGATAGTAAGTCTCAATCATATACTGAGTAAAGCTTGGCAATAAGTCTGGGGCAAAGCTTGCCATCCATTCGACATGACCTAAGCGAATGTGGGTATCGGCTACGCGCATTAAAGCGGCGCCAGTCTCTACGGTCTCGCGGCGTACGGGAGTCTGTGAGGTAACAAAGCCCAGTGAGCTTGAAGAGCGAACGCCCAATGCGCTCATGGCATGACCACACAAATACTCTCTTATGGTGCTACGCAAAACGGCTCTACCATCGCCCATGCGAGAGTAGGGCGTCAAGCCGGCACCTTTAAGATGCAAATCGGTCAGCTCTGAGTTTTTGTCAATGACCTGTGCCATTAATAGCCCGCGGCCATCACCTAATTGACCGGCCCATTGACCAAACTGATGGCCGGCATAAGCCATAGCCAGTGGCTCGAAGTCTTCAGGAACCTTATTGCCTGATAAAATATCTACCCAGTTGTCCATAAGCTCAGAAGATTGATCCCAACCAATTTGAGCGGCAACTATTGGGTTAAAGTGTCCAGCTTTTGGGTTATCCAAAGCTGTGGGCATTTGTTTGTTGTACAAGCGAGGATCAAGTTTGGCGTAGCTATTATGGTATTGCATAAGTATCGACTTTTTAAGAATTTAAAGATGGGTGACAAAAAGATGGATGATAAGTTGTCTGATAGAAGTCTAACAAACAGAAGTTTAACAAACCTGATGGCCGCTTATTGTGGTCTGACTGTTATGGTTGGTTGCACAGTTTAAGCAAAAAAAACCCTTCACCAGAGGCAAAGGGGTGGAGAAAGCATACGCTTGTTATTATTATTGTTTTAATATTGAGCTTTATTTTTATTGTATTTTATTTTTATTGGGTCGGTGGTGTAGAGCAGTACTTCTACAGCAAGCTGCTCTACCAGGCTAAGCTTAGTTAACGAGGCTGAGGCTAACTGGGCTTATAATTCAATTGTTTAAACGCCTGCTTTAAGTTACGGTTGTGAGCGAATATGCGCTGCTCCAAGATTTTATATTGGTCTCTTAACACCTCATCTACCTCATGCAGACGCTCAGAGAATTCAGCCTTCTTCATTTGAATGGCTTTGGCTTTTAGGGCCTGCCATTCTTTGACCGTCTCATTAAACTGTTGGTACTCAAAGTTGATTCTATCGCTAAACTTCTGTAAGTTGCTTGGCAAGTTATTGTCTAACACTTGTCCTTGCTCATTGGTAATCTTAGCCAACTTATTTTGAGCACGTTTAAACTGCATTTGTACTTCTGCATGCTTAATAGTCATATCATCAACGGTACGAAGCTCAGAAGCTAAGCCTAATTTTGCCAATGCTGCGATTAACCATTTCGTGGGGTCGTACTGCCACCATTTGACGCCATTACGATAATCGTATTGGAAGAAGTGGTGATAGTTATGATAGCCCTCACCCCAAGTAGGAATGGCGAGTATGAAGTTATCACGCGCAGTATTGGTGTCTGTATAAGGGCGTGTACCATACATATGGCATAAAGAGTTAATAAAGAAAGTAAAGTGGTGGTTGATGACCAAGCGCACCAGACCTGCAAGCAATAAAGTGCCCCAGACATCACCGATAAGCCAGCCAATAGCACCAATCAGTCCCACGTTGGTAGCCACTACCCACAGACCATAGTATTTATGCTGAATTTGCAGCACCTTATCCTTGGTTAAGTCAGGGATGTTTTTATAGTCAAAATTACCGCTTGGGTAGTTTCTTAACATCCAACCGATATGGCTGAACCAAAAACCACGCTTGGCTGAGTAAGGGTCATCCATAGGGTCATCAACATGGCGGTGATGAGTACGGTGGCCCGAGCACCAATCAAAAGCAGAGCCTTGCACTGCTAATGTGGCACCCAATAAGAAAAAGTTGCGTACAGCAGGATGCGCCTTGTAAGCACGATGCGACATGAGACGATGATAGCCTGCGGTAATACTCATACCGGTCCAAACCGCCACGGCACCGAAAGTGAGCCAAACAGGGGCACTGACCTTATGGGTAGCAAGATACCAAGGTGTAATCAAAGCTGCGGCAATGGGCGTGGCTACTAAGACAGCGGCAGGAATCCAGTTAATGGGGGCGCGCTTAAACTCAAGCTCTTTGGCCATCAATTCACTGTTTATCTCGTTGGTTTCAAGATGGGCGTAAGCGTCAGCACCTTTTGCCGATAGTGTAACCCCAGGCTGATAGCTCAAACGCTGACCCTCATTGACTGGCTTGTTTTTATTTAGCACAGACAAAGGGATTTGGGCCAAAGCATTGGCTATTTTTTTGCCGGTAAATACCGCACGACTGGCACTTAGCTTGGACAGCTGAGCACTTGAGCGCAAAATACTTAAAAGGCTTGTTTTGTTTGTAGGCATTCTTGGGGCGTTCCTTGCATTACATATACATAGTTTTGACTTGATAGAAGTAGGATACCTCAAATCAGCGATAAAGTGAACACTTATACACTAAGAATTTGAAGAAATAAGGCGCAAATAAGGGGTTAGTTACCTATATTAAACACTCAATTAATAGCAGGGTAACAAAAGCAACTACCCCTTATACACCAGGATATTGACAGTTATTGCTGTAAAAATAAAGTGGGATAATCGGTAATGACATAATTCACCCCAAGCTCAATGAGGTTTATCGCTTGCTGCGGTTGATTTACTGTCCAAGCTGTGGTCGACAATCCATAATATTGGCACCTTTGGATAACTGAGGCATTAAACAAAGGATAATAAAGACCGAGGCTGCTACAGCCTAAGCGTGCGGCAAGCGATGGGGTGTCATACAGCATCTGATGAGTGCTAAGCGGTAGCGTGTTTAAACGATCAGCAGATGAGGACTCAGTTAGGGTTCCACTGGGCGAAAAAACAGACGGTAGCTCAGATAATGACCAAGATAGCGGCTCGACCAAAAGCCCTCGGGGTAGGTGGCTTAAAAATGAATCAATTTGCAAATAATAATGAAGGCGTAAGTCAAAGCTTGTTAAGGTGATTGGCAAGCTGTCAAAGTCTGGGTGCGCTAAGCATCGTCTTAGAGCCTTGATCAGCGCTTGATAGTTAGTGCGGCTGTGGGTTTTAATCTCAAGCTCGATGTGCTGATAAGTGCGCAGCCATTTAGGCATCTCATCAAGAGTGACAATGGCCGGCTGACTGGCCGCGCTATTTTTTTTATTTAAACGCTTAATCTCAGCGGTACTCAACTGATCTATACGCGATTGTCTACCATATAGCCTAAGCAAAGATTCATCATGAAATACCACAAGATGGCCATCGAGTGTCAGCTGTACATCGAACTCTATGCCGACTAAGTGATTTGGAAAGCTTTGCTGTAACCGCTGGGTGTGCTGAAAGCCAGCTTGTGTGTTTTCAAAGTATTCGCCCCGTGCCCCTCGGTGTCCGAGCAGGTGGCTGTTATGAGTATCAAGGGCGCAGGTTACGCAGGAACGGCTCATAGATAAGCACTCGCATAAATTAATGGCTAAAGTGGATAAAAGTTTGAACATATCTTGAAGGTAGGACAATCATTTTACAAACTGTAGATATAAATTGACACACACCGGCATTACAATACGCTTACAGTAATACTAATTAACAAATGCTAAATGTTTGGCGTATAATACCAAGCGACATGGCTTATCAGCTTGTCTTTTTTAAAAAAGGCTTATGTATCAGTCTGGTAGCGGCTTTTTACGGACACTTTCAAAAATGGATTTGTTAAGTAAAGAGCAAGTATTATATTAGTAAGACTCCTTAGTTCGTAGTTTGACGAGCATAAATACATTATTAAATATACGACTTACCTTGCAAAAGCTAATGTGGGTCATCTAAGAGGTTACAATGAAGTTAAGTTTTGATCGCGTTTCTCGTCCTGCCAGCTTAGTTGGTGTTGTGATACTGTGTGGCCTAACCGCAGTAGGGTGTAGTAAAAAAGAGGAGTCTACCGCTGACAAAGCAGAAGAGGCCAAAGTTGAAGTGGCGCCAGCGCCTGTCGTGGCATGTAATGATCAAGTGGCCTTAGCTCAGTTGACTAATATGGTGCAATCAACGCTGACCGGTCAATCGCAAAAGCTATTTAGCGCTTATGCTGAAAGTGCAGGCGAAAGCTTGAGCTTAAACAATGTCAATACCGCTGTGGGCTCTGTGTTGGTGGATATTGCCAATCCTACTATTTTGCAAGAAGCCAATGCTCAAGGTATGGTGACCTGTAACGCAAGCTTAAGCTTAACCTTACCCAATCAAGATGTAGCGCGTGCTACCCGTGTCTATGCCTCTTTAGAAGACCGTAACTTAGCCGACTTATTGCAATCAGAGAACATTACCTTAAACAACAATATGTTGGTGAGCAATAACTTCAATTATGTGGTTGGTATGCAAGGAGGGCAAGTAACAGCGCGCTTAGTCGGTCAGCCTGCTATATTGACCGCCGCTTCAGATATCATTGCAAAATCTCAATTCCAAGCGGTATTAGAAGCCAATCGCGCCGCCCCGCAGACCAATAAGCCAAGACCGGCACCAGCCTTACCTGCTGAGCCTAAACAGCCCGCCCAGCCTCGTGTGCGTCCAGAGCCTGAGCAAAAGCAAAAAGCACCTGCTCGTGAAACGCAGCCTGCCCGTAGCGCTGAGCCAAAAGCTGCCACCAAGCCAACAGAGCCTTCTGTGTCTACTGACAACACTAAGCCCAGTGTCGAAAAACCTGCAGCCACTACCGCACCTGCTCAGTCTGCTGAAAAACCTAAATTGGTTGTGCCAAAAGATGACAACATAGAAATGGTGATTATTGAAGAAGATGGTACCTACTAAGACGCAGCTTCTCGCCATCCATGATGAGCATTGAAGCGTTGCTGGTATTATTTGCCTAGCATAAAACAGCCCTCAAATTTGAGGGCTGTTTTATGCTTAATTTTTATCACCGGTCGCCGTAAAACCACCCACTTCAGGGGGTGGATATAAGGCGACACACACTGTCGTGATTAGTACTTAAAGTATTGCAAGTTAAAATTAACCTCGCCATACTAACCCTATGAAAACCCTCAAGCTACGCATCAAAGACAAACATGCAAACCAGCTAAACAAACTAGCTGGGAGTGTTAACTATGCGTGGAACTATGTTAATGCGTTAAGCTGTGAGCATTTAAGACGCACAGGTAAGTACTTTTCAGCCTATGATTTAAGCCAATACACCAAAGGCAGTGGTGAGTATTTAGGCTTACACTCGCAAACTTTGCAAGCCATCAACGAAACTCATGCCAAATCTCGTAAGCAGTTTAAAAAAGCCAAACTTAATTGGCGAACCAACCGTGTGGATGCCAAACGCAAATCGCTTGGCTGGATACCTTTTAAAAAGTCTGCTATCAAGTATCTAAATACCAGACAAACGGGGAAGAAAACACTTAAATCAACCATACAGCTATCGCTCTGTAAAGGTCAAAAGCTTATCATAGACGTATTCGATAGCTATAATCTAAACCTATATCAAATCAATACGCTTGAGATAGTGCAAGACAGCCGTAATCGTTGGT
>Ga0208016_100043_pt1 | contig 90924 bp, 82 predicted proteins | sample 28_taG_FD_184102 | JGI IMG/M metagenome (GOLD analysis project Ga0208016, IMG submission 184102) | Marine viral communities from Cariaco Basin, Caribbean Sea - 28_WHOI_OMZ (SPAdes) (version 2) | ecosystem: Environmental > Aquatic > Marine > Oceanic | place: Caribbean Sea: Cariaco Basin...
CGGCGTGACCTGGGCAATCTACGTGTGCATAGTGACGGCTGTCTGTGTCATATTCTACGTGTGAGGTGTTGATGGTGATACCACGTGCTTTTTCTTCTGGTGCTGAGTCAATAGACGCGTAGTCTTTTGCTTCGCCACCAGAGGTGATTGCAGCTACGGTTGCGATTGCAGCGGTAAGGGTGGTTTTACCATGGTCAACGTGTCCGATGGTACCGACGTTGACGTGTGGCTTGCTACGTTCAAACTTGGCCTTTGCCATGGGTATTTCCTCTTTTTTTTGGTTCCAAGGCTTAATTCATATAAATATGACAATTAAGAAAATCTTGGTCACCTTAAGATAATTGTTAAAAGGTCGCACATACTAATGTGCAGATATTATAAGAAAATTGCGACCAATAACAAGTCTTTTAACAAGTTATTGGCCTATTCTTTAGTGACAATACACAGAGATACTCTATATTGTCACCTTCAGTAAGTTTTATTTACTCGTCATCATCTTTAGAGTTGAACTTAGAGATGATTTCAGCAGCAACTGATTTTGGAATTTCAGCGTACTTTTGGAATTCCATTGAGTAAGTTGCACGGCCTTGTGACATAGAGCGCATTTGAGTGGCATAACCAAACATTTCCGCTAATGGTACTTCAGCACGAATCTGTTTAGTACCGCCAGGTAGATCTTCCATACCCTGTACCAAACCACGACGACGGTTAAGATCGCCCATGATATCGCCCATGTAGTCTTCAGGTGTTTCAACTTCTACTTTCATTACTGGCTCAAGTAGTGCTGGGTCAGCGGCTAAGAAACCTTTTCTGAAGGCCATAGAACCTGCCATTTTGAACGACAATTCATCAGAATCGACGTCATGGTAAGAACCATCATACAAGGTGGCTTTTACGCCAACGACTGGGTAGCCAGCAAGTACGCCGTTTTTCATGCGCTCTTGGATACCTTTATCAACAGCACCGTGGAATTCTTTTGGTACCGTACCACCAACAACTTCTTCAGCGAATTCGTATTCAGTGTCGCCAGCTGGATCAAGTGGCTCAAGACGTAGCCAAACGTGACCAAACTTACCACGACCACCAGTCTGACGTACAAATTTGCCTTCTTGTTCAACCGTGTTACGAATCGTCTCACGATAAGCAACCTGCGGCGCACCGATGTTTGCTTCAACGTTGAACTCACGCTTCATACGGTCAACAAGAATCTCTAGATGTAGCTCACCCATACCACTGATGATCGTCTGACCAGACTCTTCGTCAGTGTGTACACGGAACGATGGATCTTCTTTTGCCAAACGGCCAAGAGCGATAGACATTTTTTCTTGGTCAGCTTTGGTCTTTGGCTCAACAGCTAGAGAGATAACTGGATCTGGGAATTCCATACGCTCAAGCGTGATCACATTGTCTTCGTCACATAGTGTATCACCAGTAGTCACATCTTTCATGCCAACTAGAGCTGCGATATCACCAGTACGAATTTCTGCAAGCTCTTCTTGAGAGTTTGCCATCATCTGTACGATACGGCCAACACGCTCACGCTTCATTTTAACTGGGTTATAAACGCTGCTACCCTGCTTCATGACACCAGAATAAACACGTACGAAGGTTAAGTTACCAACGAACTTGTCGTTCATGATTTTGAACGCTAGTGCTGAGAAAGGTGCTTCATCTGATGCTTCACGGCTGCCTTCGCTTTCGTCTTTGTCATCAAGAATACCTTTAATAGCAGGTACGTCAATTGGTGCTGGTAGATACTGAATAACAGCATCTAGCATCTTTTGTACACCTTTGTTTTTAAAGGCAGTACCACAAAGAAGTGGGATGATTTCGTTATCGATAGTCAACTGACGAATAGCACTGTGGATCTGGTCTACAGTCAATTCACCGTTTTCTAGATATTCGTTCATCAACTCTTCGTTGGCTTCAGCAGCGCTTTCTACAAGATATTCGCGGTACTCTGCTGCTTTGTCTTGTAGTTCAGTTGGGATATCACGCTCATCATACTGCATACCTTGAGACGCTTCGTCCCAATAGATAGCTTTCATGGTCACTAGATCAACAACGCCTTCGAAGTCATCTTCTTTCCCAATTGGAATAACCAATGGTACTGGCTTGCCGCCAAGACGGGTTTTGATCTGTTCGATAACACGATAGAAATCAGCACCAACACGGTCCATTTTGTTTACAAATGCAAGACGTGGCACTTTATATTTGTTCGCCTGACGCCATACGGTCTCAGACTGTGGCTGAACGCCGCCTACTGCACAGTAAACCATGCAAGCGCCATCAAGTACACGCATAGAACGTTCAACTTCGATCGTGAAGTCAACGTGACCTGGGGTATCGATGATGTTAATGCGGTGTTCGTCAAACTGTTTAGCCATACCTGACCAAAAACAAGTTGTTGCTGCTGAGGTAATAGTAATACCACGCTCTTGTTCTTGCTCCATCCAGTCCATAGTGGCTGCGCCATCATGTACTTCGCCAATTTTGTGGCTAACACCGGTATAGAATAAAACACGCTCAGTAGTGGTCGTTTTACCAGCATCGATGTGCGCTGAAATACCAATATTGCGATAGCGTTTTAGGGGAGTTTTACGAGCCATAGTGTTTTCCTAGGAAAAGTCGTGTATATAATAATGTATTGTGTCTCTACCTCATACTCTATGACAAAGCGTTCAGCTTCGTAATATTACTTACTGATTATTGAGCCTAATACGGACAAAAAAAGAGCAAATACTAAGAATAGTGTGGCATCAAATTTGGGATGTTCTCTAATGAAAGGATGAAAGTCATACTTGTTAAGAGAGACATCTGGATAGATGTCCGCCACCCCAGTCATTAATAAATAGCATTTATATATGACCGGATGATGATGGCGGCAATCAATAGAATAAACAACAATGTAAGATTAATGAGTATGAGCCACTAATCTCAAGCTACTGTTAAAAAGTAGCTTAGAAACGGTAATGAGAGAATGCTTTGTTAGCATCTGCCATGCGGTGAACTTCGTCACGCTTTTTCATAGCAGCGCCTTTGCCATCAGCAGCATCATTCAATTCGCCAGCTAAACGCAAAGCCATTGATTTTTCAGAACGCTTAGCAGCAGCTTCAGCTAACCAACGCATAGCCAAGGCAGTACGACGGGAGGGGCGTACTTCCATTGGTACTTGATAGGTTGCACCGCCAACGCGGCGAGCTTTTACTTCTACCATTGGGCGTACATTTTCAAGCACTTCTTCGAAGAAAGATACTGGATCTTCAACTTTACGCTTCTCACTTACTGTCTCAAGTGCACCGTAAACGATACGCTCAGCAGTAGATTTTTTACCATCACTCATTACATGGTTGATGAATTTTGCAACAGTTTGGCTACCAAATTTAGGATCCGGTAGGATCTCACGGGCAGCAACGACGCGACGTCTTGGCATAATAAATTTCCTTATCTTCAGGAGTGTCTAACATTCACAACATCGACTACTTATCATTGGGATATAGCAGTGAGTTATCAGTTAGCCTTACTGCATGGTGGTATGTTTTAAGAGCAAATCACTTATATAAAAGCAATATGACTGCTGACACCAAACCCATGCACAGTTATTGGGTAGTGCAAAAAGCTTATTTAATAACGTTTAGTTATTAAACTTTAGGCTTCTTAGCACCGTACTTAGAGCGACCTTGCTTACGGTCTTTAACGCCTGCGCAATCTAATGCACCGCGGACAGTGTGATAACGTACACCTGGTAGATCTTTTACACGACCACCACGGATTAGAACAACACTGTGCTCTTGTAGGTTATGACCTTCGCCGCCGATGTAGCTTGATACTTCATAGCCTGAAGTCAAACGTACACGACATACTTTACGCATGGCAGAGTTAGGTTTTTTTGGCGTGGTAGTATATACACGAGTACATACACCGCGACGCTGTGGGCACGCTTCCAACGCAGGAACTTTTGACTTTTCCTTGATGGTTTTGCGACCTTTACGAATCAATTGGTTAGTTGTTGCCATAAGGCATCCTTCTCCCGTTTGGTATAAAACAAAAAAATGGGCCAATGCACCATCTATCTGGCAATAATTGCAGATTTCTGGGCACCCATTTTTAGGACAGTGTATTATAAAGAGTTGTTGCTGCTATTTCAACCACTTATGAATGGTTTCGCTTTACAACATTTGATAGATATGCATTCAGCCTCACATTATATCACTTTATCGTTTTTTCGCCGAAAAATAGCGTCATAAATAAAGTAAACAAGGCAGGCTCAAGCACCATTAAGAAAAGATATTCGAATAGAAATGCTGCTTGATAGTAACTAAGTGGTGGTATTTATCCTGATTTCAAGTCACTCTACTCAATCAGACCAAGATAAATACCATTGTGCTTATTAATATACGTAGCCAAGCGAATAAGTAGTATTTTTATTACTTGGCTTTTTTATCAGACGTTTGCTTGTCTGAGTCTTTTTTGCTGCTGGTTTCTTCTGTATCGCTATTTCCTTCTGTCTTTTCTGTGTCTTTCTGCGCATCGTTATTACTGGCTTTTTTTACTTCAGCCTCGCTACTACTATCATCAGTAATGGCACGATTGGCAAGTTTTGCCTCTGGCGCGAAAGTCGCTTGGGCAACGCCAATCACTTCATCAATCAACTGACTGTTGTAATGTACGCCGATGGCTACTGCTGTAACAGGAATGAAACGGCGAACCCATAATAGGTTTATTTTATCTAAATCAATCCCTACTTGGCTAGCAATACTGTCTATTTGCTCAGCATAGTAGTTTACGTTTTGATTTTTTAGACCCAAGTTCTTGAGCTCACTATGCAACCCGCGGCTCTGAGCATTATCAAGCAAACCTTTACCAATACCCATACCTGCTAGCAATGCTTGTTTTTCTTGCATTTTGCTTAGGTCTGCATTCGAGAGCAATTCGTATGCCATCTTCACACCTTGTTTACCTGTGAGCGGCTTATTGTATATAGCTGCAATTTGGTAGACAGTACGTAGAGATACCAATAATAGCCATAAGGTATCAGCGAGTAGACCTGGTAGACCTGCTAGACCTGTCAGGCCACCCATTGCTGCAAGTGCCCGATTCTGGTTGGCAATGTCGGTTGCAAGTGCATAACGCTCTTCATCATCTAAAGTAGCGATATTGGCAAAGCGATGTTCGTTCGGTAAGTCTAATTGACTCCAATTTAATGCAAGTTTCGCAACTTGAGCAAACGCGCTATCTACTGTCGATTGAAAAAAGCTGTTTGGCACGACTTTTTTGGCATACTTACCATAAGTAGCGAAACGTGGGCCTAACAGTTGCTGCGTAGCCTTTAAGGTTTGCTCGCGAAATAAGTCTTGTTGATAGTCCTCATCACCTAGATCTACGGCTTTATATTGACGCGGCTTGCCTGTTTTGGCGTTCATGCTATCAATCATAGAGCCTACGCGCTCTAGGTTATTACGTGTGAAAGAGCCAATAGTATTGATACTTTTTGAAAGAGTACTACGCTTTGCCATCGTGATGTCCTTAATATGATGATTGGTTTTATTCTAATATTAGTAATCTTAAGCAATTATTTTAGTCAATCGCTATAGTCTTTGTCAGTGCGAACAATGTTATCGCTATCACAAATTTTGTATCTAAAAGTATAACTTAATTTTTGTCTGACTTAACCATAGCCTTTAGTTTACCCACATTGTCTTTCATAAATAGACAAGCGATTGCTTGAATAAAAGGGCTTCATAGCCACTCACTTTCTGATTACCTTGTAGCGATAGAGGCTATTTCGCCATTATTTTACACTTGTCCAAAGATTTTCAACGCTTGATACGTTATCATGTGCCGTAAGTTAGAGCATAATTGTACACTGAATTGATATCGTCTTTAATAGGCTGTAGTTACCTTAATTCATGCTATCGTTATCTATATAGATTATTTTTTCACTATAATGCTCCAATTCATTCATCGTTAAACCTCATATATAGATTTACAACGATTATTGCCTGTCAATAGCGGCAAATCGTTACTTATAAGGAATAGAATATGCGTCGCGTCGTTATCACTGGAGCAGGGATTGTCTCTTGTATCGGACATGACCTAGCCACGGTCACTGCTGCTCTTAAAGAGGGAAAGTCTGGTATTACGTTTAATGATTCTTATGCTGAGCACGAGTTTAAATCACACGTGAGCGGTAGTATTAATCAATCAGAACTGGATACTAGTGGTATCGACCGTAAGCTCAAACGCTTTTTTAGTGATGCCAGTCTGTACGCTTATGTCAGTGCACTAAGCGCCATTGAACACTCAGGACTGTCACTTGACACCATCAATAACAATCCACGCGTGGGCGTCGTCGCAAGCTCAGGCGGTGCGTCAACAGAAAATATCGTGAACGCTGTGGATGCCATGCGTGAAAAAGGTCTACGCGGTGTCGGTGCGATGGCTGTACCTAAAACCATGGGCAGCTCAGTATCAGCAGCCCTAGCCACTGGTCTAAAAATCCAAGGTGTTTCCTACTCGCTTGCCTCTGCTTGCGCGACCTCGACTCATTGTATCGGTCATGCCGCTGAGCTTATCCAACTGGGTAAAGCTGATGTAATATTGGCTGGTGGTAGTGAAGCTGAACATTGGACGCAGTCTTGTATGTTTGATGCAATGGGCGCAGTGAGCACTCAATATAACGACACGCCGACACTCGCCTCAAGAGCTTATGATAAAGATCGCGACGGGTTTGTGATTGCTGCTGGTGGCGCAATGGTTGTAGTTGAAAGCTTAGAGCACGCACAAGCACGCGGCGCCAATATCTTGGCTGAAATCGTGGGTTATGGTGCTACCTCTGATGGTGCCGAGATGGTTGCGCCAAGTGGTGAAGGCGCTGTACGCTGTATGCAACAAGCCTTAGCTGAAGCTGGCCTAGAAAGCGTTGATTATATCAATAGCCATGGCACCAGCACACCGCTAGGCGATATCACAGAGCTCAAGGCGATTGCCAAAGTTTTTGATAACGATGTCAGTAAAGTACCGGCTATCAGCTCAACCAAATCAATGACTGGTCATAGCTTGGGCGCTGTTGGTGCGCAAGAGCTGATTTACTGCCTACTTATGCTACAAGATGGCTTTATTGCCCCAAGTATCAACGTTGACAACCTAGATCCTGCAGCTGAAGGTTTCGATATCGTCACTCAAATGCGCGAATCCAATCTTGAAACCTTGATGAGCAATAGCTTCGGCTTTGGCGGTACTAATGCCACGCTCATCATCAAAAAGTTTGACGCTTAAACCATGGTCGCACCAAATCAAACGATAACTGAGCAGACAGATTCTGCGCCATCGCCAGCTAGTAAATCTAGCTGGCGTTTTGGTGATGTGTCAGCGGCTGAATTAATGCCACAGCTAAGACGCCATTTACTCAATCAAGATGATGCAGCAAATTGGCAATTGGCTTGGTTAAATAACGATGGACGACCAGTAATTGGCTTAGTGCCTAAAGTCAGCTGGTCGGTTTATGCTACTGATCAAAAACCTTCTAAAAATTCAGTCAATACTTATAGAGTGGTTAAAAACTGCCGTGATAACTGCTCTACTCATAGCAAAAATACCACGACAGCCTATATGAGTTATCTAGAATGGCAAAATGAGCTTATTGCTTACAGCAAAGCTTATGATACCGATAGTAATAGCTCAAACAACATAAATTCTAAAAGCACCAAACCCAATTATCATCACGGTCTAGTTGGTTTTATCGGTTACGATATCGCTGCTTATGAGTTAAGTCCTGCAGACAGAATCAAATTGGCAAATCAGCCTTGTGCCTCGTTAGGGCATTACGATATCTATCTAACACCTACTGCATATACTGATACCGGTTGGGAGCTGAAAAGCATTCAAACCAATAGTAGCTCTGGGGAAACTGTCGGCAATAAGGCAAAAGATGAGTTCATAGTTACTCTGACATCCTACCTAGATGAACTGGATAAAAAGCTATCCGACAAATATCTTAATCAAGCACAATCTAAGCGCACATCACCTACTATACCTGTCGTCCTAACGGCACGATGGAGCAAGCGTGATTATCAGCAAGCATTTGATCGTACCCAAGACTATCTACACCAAGGCGATTGCTATCAAATTAACCTGACACAAAAGTGGTCTGGCTATCTGCCATATAAAAACGATGCGACTCAACCAACTTCAGCACTTATCGATTATCTACCTTCACTGCATCACAATACGCAAGCACCTTTTGCAGGCTATTTGAGCGTTTATGGTGCGAGCGTTGAGCACGTTGATACCTTTAATCACAGTTTTGAGCTATTAAGCTGCTCCCCTGAGCTGTTTTTTACTTTTACCAAAGACAAGGCTACTAATAAACACCATATCCTGACCAAGCCAATCAAAGGCACTATGCCTCGTGGCTCCACTGACAAGCAAGATGAATCGTATAAGCAACAACTGGGCGATAGCGAAAAAGACCGTGCCGAAAATGTCATGATTGTGGATTTGCTACGCAATGATTTGGGTAAATATGCCAAAATTGGTAGCGTAAAAGTGCCGCAACTGTTTGCGATTGAAAGCTTTAGTAACGTGCACCATATGGTCAGCACTATTACTGCTGAGCTAAAATCTGATACTCACCCGTTGGCTGTGCTGTTTGGTAGTCTGCCTGCTGGCTCTATCACTGGCACACCAAAAAAACGATCCGTCGAAATTATTGCCGAACTCGAATCCACACCGCGCGGTGCTTATTGCGGCACCATGGGTTATATGAATTTTGATGGCAGTGGTCAATGGAATGTGCTTATTCGCACGCTACAAGCGAATGGTTCGGCCAACAAGGACTTTAATAAAGAAAGACAGGTCAATCTGTGGGCTGGTGGCGGTATTACGGTCGCGTCTGATTGTGATGCTGAATATCAAGAGTGCCTAGACAAGGTAGGTAATCTACTGGCGGTGTTGGCGAAAAAAGTATAAACGACTAAAATACTATTTTGCACTGGCCTCTAAAAAGAAAAGCCTGCTTAACATTACGTTAGCAGGCTTTTTTAGTACTTATCGATAGCATCTATTACACAAGCAAGTAAGCCATTAATCAGCCGTCATGCTAGTCTCTGTATGCAGCTCTTTTAGCGCATTAATCAAACGCTCATGCTGATCTGAGGTACCAACAGTAATACGCAAATACTCATTAATGCGCGGCTTATCAAAATGGCGAACGATAATTCCTTGGTCACGCAAGATACTCGCCACACCACTTGCATTACCATCTTTTGGACGGGCAAAAATAAAGTTGGCATGCGAGGGCAATACTTTATAGCCTAGCGCCGTCAACTCTGAGTTCAATGACGTACGCAAATCGATAACCTGTTGGCGCGTTTGCTCAAAATAATCCACATCGAGCACACTTGCCGTCGCACCAGCTTGCGCTAATTTATCTAATGGATAGCTATTAAAGCTATTTTTCATACGCGTCAATGCTTCAATCAACGAGGCACTGCCAAAGGCCATCCCAACACGTAAACCAGCAAGTGACCGTGATTTTGAAAAGGTCTGCGTCACGATAACATTGTCACACTCATTGATTAAGCTGACCGCTGAGACTTGCGCGTCTGTACTGTCTGCATCAGTCTGAGCAAAATCAATGTATGCCTCGTCAATTACAATCACGGCGTTAGAATGCTCGCTTGCTAGTTTACGAATATCAGCAAGTGATAAGAGCAAACCTGTTGGCGCATTTGGATTGGCAATGATGATACCGCTACAAGGCTGACGATAAGCATCAGGATCGATACTAAAATCGTCTTCTAGCGGAATCTTAACGAGATGCACACCAAAAGTCTGCGCATAGACAGGATAAAAGCTATAGCCAATATCAGGTGATAAAAGCGGACGCTCTTTTAGGAAAAAACTGGCAAATATAAGCGCCAATACTTCATCTGAGCCATTACCGACAAACACTTGGCTGACATCAAGGTCATATGCTTGTGCCAGTGCAGCACGTAGGTCATTGGATTCAGGTGCCGGATATAAACGCAGCTCTTGCGCTTGCTGAGTGAGTATCTTAGCGATTGCCTCCCCTACTTTTGGTGAGGGCGGAAACGGGTTTTCATTGGTGTTCAGTTTGCATAAATTGTCGTGTTGCGGCTGTTCACCCGGCACATAAGGTGACAAGTTGCGTGCTTTAGATGACCAAAGTCTGGTATCTATCTTTGACTCACTCATAAATTATCCTACTAATTAGCCATACAGACTATTAAAAATATCTATCAAAAGTAAAAACGAAGACGCTCAAAATATCTTACTGATAACGATAACGAGCTGAGCGCGCATGGGCCTCTAGGTCCTCACGTTGCGCTAGAATATCCGCCGTCTCAGCCAATGGCTTGCTGCCAGATTCACTGCAATAAATAATTGATGATTTCTTCTGAAAGTCATAAACACCTAACGGTGAAGAAAAGCGCGCGGTACCGGATGTTGGTAGCACATGGTTCGGTCCTGCACAGTAATCCCCAATGGCCTCAGGCGTGTGGCGACCCATAAAGATAGCACCCGCATGACGAATATCATCTAGCAATGCATCGGGGTTATCAACGGACAACTCCAAATGCTCAGGGGCAATACGATTAATCAGCGCCATACCCTCGCTACGATCTTTCACTAAGATAAGCGCGCCGCGGTTTTGTAGCGAATCGCGTGCGATATCTGCTTTTGGTAGCTCAGCGAGTGCTCTTCCTATCTCTAACGCGACTTCTTTTAGCTGCTCTTCACTGGTCGTTACAAAGATGGCTTGAGCGATACGGTCGTGCTCTGCTTGCGACAACAAGTCCATTGCGAGCCAATCAGCTCGATCTTGCGCTTCACCCTCTGCATATACCAACACTTCTGAAGGGCCTGCAATCATATCAATGCCGACTTGTCCAAATACTGCGCGTTTGGCTGCCGCGACATACTTATTACCCGGCCCTGTGATTTTGTCCACGGCTGGAATGGTCTCAGTGCCGTAGGCTAAAGCTGCTACCGCCTGCGCGCCGCCAATGGTAAAGACACGGTCAACTTGGGCCAAATGTGCTGCTGCTAATACCAAAGGATTGAGCACCCCTTTTGGCGCTGGTACGACCATGATGACTTCAGCGACGCCAGCCACTTTGGCAGGGATGGCATTCATCAACACTGATGATGGATAAGATGCCAAGCCACCCGGTACATAAATACCAACGCGATCAAGTGGCGTAACTTTTTGACCTAAGCGATTGCCTAGCTCATCTTCATATTGCCACGTTTCTTGTACTTGACGCTCATGAAAAGTCTGTACCCGAGTAGCTGCTGTGGTCAATGCCGTCTTTACATTCTCATCCAGATTGGCAAATGCATCGGCAAGTGCTTCTTTAGACAGCTCTAACTCTTGCATCGTTGTCGCTGGATGCTGATCGAATTGCTGAGTTAATGCCAATACGACGCTATCGCCATCCGCACGTACTTGTGCGATGATATCGTCAACGGTATGCAATAATTCAGCATCGTTGACGGTTTCAAAGGCAAGCAGTTGTGTCAATTGATTGTCAAAATCGGCATCTTGGGTACTTAACTGGCGCATGACCTAATCCTATATCTGAGCATAAAATACTGCTGAAAATAAACGGCGTGAATATAGCTAAAGTATGCTTATTATTCACAAATATGGCGACTTGCTGGCTGTCTTCTTGTCTAAATTTTACGGTGATTTTATTTTTTCGCAAGCTAAGACAATAAAACCAGTTTAGCACGCTATATCACTCATAGCCTGCTAAACTGGTTTAAAAATTCGCATCACCATGCTTTATATTACCAATGATTAACACCGGTTTACTAGGCATTGGCAATACTGTTTTTAAAGCTATCTAAAATGGGTTCTAGTAATGCAAATTTGCGCTTATAGCTAACTTGATTGACAATAAGACGTGATGACACATCACAAATATGATCGCGCGCTTCAAGCCCATTCGCGCGTAGAGTATTACCTGTATCAACCACATCGACAATTAAGTCACCCAAACCTACTAATGGCGCAAGCTCCATTGAACCATAAAGCTTGATAACATCAACTTGCTGACCTTGACTCGCAAAATAAGCGCGCGCTACATTGACATATTTGGTCGCGATACGCAGACGACGATTGGGCAGTGGTGCGTCTTTTACGCCAGCGGTCATCAATTTGCATTGAGCGATTTTTAAATCAAGCAATTCATACACGTGGTTCGCGCCATGCTCAAGCAGCACATCTTTCCCCGCTACACCAAAGTCAGCCGCACCGTGTTCGACATAGGTCGGTACGTCGCTCGCACGCAAGATTAATACGCGTACATTTGGGTTTGATGTTGGAAAAATAAGTTTGCGCGAGGCTTCAGGGTCTTCTAAAAGATCGACACCCGCTGCACGTAGCAGTGGCATCGTTTCTTCTAAAATACGGCCTTTTGATAACGCCAAGGTCAGACCTGAAAACGCATCGTTTACTTCGTTTAGTAGACCGTCGGCTGGTGCAGGTTTGCTTGTCTCAGTCATAATGACATCATGTCCATGTGCAGTTAGTTTCCCCATTCAAGGGAAGTTTTAATGTATAACGTAATTCATATATAAACTACGGTTGACCTATCAATATTAGCTGTTGGTATTGACACGCTGGATATTAACACCAAGGCTACGCAGCTTTTCTTCGACATGCTCATAACCACGGTCAATATGGTAAATACGGTCAATCAAGCTCTCGCCTTCTGCCGTTGCAGCAGCCATTACAAGTGACATAGAAGCACGTAAATCTGTTGCCATAACAGGTGCCGCCGTAAAGTTCTCGACGCCTCTGATCACCGCAGTATGACCATCCACTTGAATAGATGCACCCAAGCGATTAAGCTCAGGCACATGCATATAGCGGTTTTCAAAAATATTTTCGATAATGGTACTGGTCCCATCAGCCAGACAGCAAATCGCCATCAACTGAGCTTGCATATCTGTTGGAAAACCTGGATGTGGCTGAGTCCGGATATCTACTGGCTTTGGACGCCCTTTCATTTGCGCGCGAATCCAGTCATCACCTGTCGTAATCACCGCACCCATGGCTTCAAACTTCTCAAGTACCGGATACAGTAAAGATGCCGTGGTGTTTTTGGTCAGCACATCACCTTGAGTCATCAAGGCACCAGCGAGATATGAGCCTGTCTCGATGCGATCCGGTACCACTGAATACTCACAACCGTGCAAACGCTCAACCCCTTCAATCGTCATGGTAGAAGTACCGATGCCACTGATTTTGGCGCCCATCGCGACTAACATATTTGCTAAATCAACTACTTCTGGCTCTAATGCACAGTTAGCCAAAACTGTTGTGCCTTTAGCCAATGCTGCTGCCATGATGACGTTTTCCGTACCGCCAACTGTCACCATATCAAATGAGAAGTGGCAGCCAATCAGCTTACCGCCTTTAGGCGCTTGCGCTTTCACGTAACCATTCTCTACGCTGATTACCGCACCCATCGCTTCAAATGCTTTTAGATGCTGATCAACAGGACGTGAACCAATCGCACAGCCACCAGGTAGTGACACTTCAGCTTCGCCAAAACGTGCCAATAATGGACCTAATACCAAAATTGACGCGCGCATGGTTTTTACCAAATCGTACGGCGCATAAAAATTATCGATGCTTTTTGTATCGCAAGTGACCGTGTCGCCCTGCTTTTGGATGTCAATCCCCATGCCACCGATCAATTCAATCAATGTACGCACGTCTTTTAGCGACGGTACATTGTGCAATGTCGTTGGGGTCTCGGCCAGTATCATAGCGGCAAGTAATGGCAAGGCAGCATTTTTGGCGCCTGAAATAGTAACTTCCCCTGCGATACGACTACTACCAGTGATTAAAAATTGATCCATAAGGGTGACAACCTAGCGATGAGTATAAAAAATGATGAAAACCAGATGGATAGAATTCATCTATTGATATGACGAATTCTATATTGTCTGGTCGTGTAGAAAGCTATTTAATTAGCCTTTTGATTGAGCGTCCCATTCAGCAGGCGTTAGCGCTTGGATATTGAGAGCATGAATATCGCCACTCGCAATCTTATCATTGACTAGCGCATAAATGGCTTGCTGACGTTGAACGGCTCGTTTACCTTCAAAACTTGCATCAACCACGCGCACATCAAACTTGTTACCTTGATTGGCAGCTTGGATAAAAGCGTCTGGGAAGTGAGTCTGTAAAAATGCGATCAAATCGTCAGCGTTCATGCTCATAGAATAGTCTGCCTTAAAGTTTAGAATAGGGTATAGATTTAAAGTGATGACATTATAACAAGAGTTTGCATATCTTACAGTACTGTCTTACCCAAGTGTATTTGAGGACTGAGACAATATGAAACATCAAGCCATTCTCAGCCACTCATACGGAGAGGGATAAGCTATTTAAGCGTTTTATCCAAGTACGTTAACACTTGCTCGCGTACGTCATTGACCCAGCGTAGCGGCGGTGCCATTGCTCCAATGCTGGTGGCATGACTCGCGCCTTTGATCTCACCAGTTTCAACGGTGACGCCTGCTTTTTTGAATGCTTCTGTCATTTTGATTGCGTTTGTCGGATGTACGACTTTGTCTTTCTCTGCTGTTAATAACAAGTATGGTGGCTGTGCACCCTTAATCTGACGATCGGGCATCACTTGATCAGGCGTCGCATCTGGAGCAAAGGCGGTCGCACTATCGAATTTACGAAAGTCGTAGCTATAAGGTCCTGCAATACCAATCACGGTTGCAACGTCTGTTGGCTTGATACCATAAGGCGCCAAAAAGTCTTCGTTTGATACTGCGGCAACGGCATTGAACGCGCCAGCAGAGTGTCCCATGACAGCGACACGTGATGGATCAGCATGCAAGCTGGTCGCATTCTCAATACTCCAAGCAATTGCTTGCGCGGCATCTTCGACATAATCGGGATAGACGTGCTCAGGTGCTTTGCGATAATTAATCACTGCGGTGACATAGCCTGCCTGCGCTAAGCTTTGACCGACAAAAGCATACTGCTCTTTATTACCACTCTCCCATGAGCCGCCATGAACAAATACCACCATAGGGTAGTTGCTATTGATAGCGCTTTGGGCTTTCATTGCCTGTGCCAAGGGCTTTGGATAGTAAATATCCAGATCTTGCAAGGGCTCATCACCGTATAAGATATCTTTACTCACCCCTACACCGCCACTAGAAGTAATACCATTGACGATAGCGAGTGGAGATAATGCCTGTGCACTTTGCGTCGCGAGTGCAATACTCCCTAATGCCAGAACTGCCGCCCCTGTGAATCTCAGCGTGCGTACTTTTTTACCAGTGTAAGAGCCGATGCTATTCATAGCATCTCTGTTAATGTCTTCACTCTGTTGTATACGGTTTTTTGAATCCTTCATTGCCAGTATCCTATTATATTTATTAATCAATAATGAGTAGCGTTATAGCAGCTATGCTGTTTCGTTAATCGGTCAACGATATACTTTCACTTGAAAACAAATATACTTTTACTTGAAAACATAAGTGACCAATATGCTGCTTCTACTACTTTTCACTATTGATATAGTACTCACTGGCTGAGGATTTCTCGTGCTTTTACTGTTATATCTATTTAGGCTTATTGTGATTAATATCAAAAAAAGCTACTAGCATCATATGATGTGACTGGTATCACATATAGCTAAGTAGCCATTATATAGGCTCTTATTTATCGTCAATCATCGCTTGGTAGACTCAGCTTAGCAGACTCAGTAGTTTTACTGATTTTGATAAAGGTCGATATATGGGCTTGATGATGGTTGCGCCGTAGTAGCCTCTTCTTCCGTTATCACTATCGGCGTTGCGGTACTGACAGCGGCATCTTGGACAGCTGGTGCGACTGCCGGATTGGCTAGGTTATTCTCGTACATAATATCATCATCATTTATCTTTACACCTCTATCATCGACAACGGTCGTCAGCAGTACTAGCTCGGTCACTCCAACAGTGCTGTTCGCAACATCAATTAAGTTGCTTTGCTGGGTGGGTGTCATGCGACCCATGATATAGACCACGCCATTGTTGGTGACTGCTTTGATTTGTGAGGTTTTGACGCCATCACTGGCGGCTATTTTTGCCAGTAGTTTTGAGGTGATATAACCATCATGAACCGTTGAGCTATAGCCTTTTGAGGCACTCACTTCCATCTCGTTGTAGACACGGCGCACATCTGGCATGGAGCTTACGACCTTTTCTACTTCTGCTTTGAGCGCTTCAGACGGTACTTCCCCTGTGAGCAACACTTCGCTATTGAAGCTATCGATACCCATACGGCTGGTCTGCTGCAAATCTTCTTTTAGCCCATACACGTTGATTTTGGCAGTATGTTCGATACTACGATCTAGTAGACGCTGCGGAATGGTGCGCTCAGTCATTGGCACACCGTAAGTTCCTTCTGTACTGTTGGTCAGATAGTTGGTGGCACAGCCTGTACTGACCACACAAGCAGCAAGCATAATGCCCGTCGTAATACAGCGTGATGAACCAAAAATAGCAGTGCGCAAATGCATCCGTGTCATTGTTTACCTCTTAGAGCATGGTGGTGACGGTGTTATAAATTCAATGAATTGAGTCAATTTTTATCTAGCAGTGATAAGACAAATTTCGTTAATAGCTACTTTACTTAATTTTGGCTAGCAGCGGTTAGGTTTTTGGTAACGAGTATTGCGCGCTAGATTCAGTCAACAGCGCGAGTCATCCAGTATCGACGTTGTATATTTACTACCATGCACTGGCTACAAAGGCACCTTTAAGCCATTCCGGCTCATCGCTCAACGGATTCTCTTTTGAGCTGAGCTTACCCACCGTATTATAAGCAATGACATCGAAGCGGCATTCATAGCGAGCGTACTCAGGATGCTGCTGCAAAAAACATTGTGCCGCTTTAATCACCTTGCGTTGCTTGCTTGTCGTCACGCTGAGTGCTGCATCGCCATAAACCGACCGCTTGCGTTGACGAACTTCGATAAATACTAGCGTTGACCATGCTGGTCCTGCTTCAATCATGATCAGATCTAGCTCGCCTATTTTTGGCTGTTGCCAGTTTTGCGCCACCAACCGCAACCCCTGTGCTTGTAAATACTCACATGCCTGCTGTTCAAACTGACTACCTTGGCGTTGTTTCGGTGAGGTTAAGCTCAAGGGTTTGTGATTCGCCATAAGGTTAATTCGTCTGCTTAACATTTGAGAATTATCATAGCACAACATGCTAAACTAGCCACTTCTGCGCGTCATGCTCTCCAAATCTATCGATTTATTCACTCACTATATTGACTGAAAAATCATAGATAACGACTGGATATAATAGCGCACTATTATCGTTAATAACCCGAGGTTTTCATGTCTACCCCTACTGCGATGCCAGCTTGTCTCTATATCGTTGCCACGCCGATTGGCAACTTGACCGACATGACGCCACACGCGATTGATGTCTTAAAGCAGGTCGCAATCATTGCCTGTGAAGATACTCGCACTTCAGGTAAGCTGTTGTCGCATTTTGGTATTGATACCAAAGGAAGTAAAACGGATGAGGCAAAAAGCTCAGAGACTCATCATGCCACAAGTAGTGTAGAAGATGATGAGACCACAACGAAGCAAAAAGGTCATAATAAGCTATGGGCTTATCATGAACACAATAGCGCTATTCAAACACCTAAAATCATTGAAATGATTGAGCAAGGTCATTCGGTTGCCTTGATTAGTGACGCTGGTACGCCACTGGTCAGTGATCCAGGTTATCAATTGGTACAAGCCGCGCATGAAGCGGGCGTGACCGTATCTCCTATCGTTGGGGCTTCTGCTGCTATTGGCGCCTTGTCAGTGGCAGGGTTGCCATCAGATCGATTTAGCTTTATTGGGTTTTTACCAGCCAAAACTCACGGCCGTCAAAAACAACTGAACGATTTGATCGCACGTACCGAAACTCTGATATTTTATGAAGCACCGCATCGCATCGTATCTAGCCTAGAAGATATGGCGACGATATTTGGTGCAGACCGTGCAGTGACTTTTTGCCGGGAATTGACCAAAACGTTTGAAACCGTACATAAGAGCACCCTTGACGAGTTGGTCGAGTTTGTCAAAGCAGACGACAATCAGCAACGCGGCGAGATCGTCGTGGTCGTCGCTGGGGTCAGTGTTGCAAAGGATACTGACGACATCAGCACTCATGATAAATTGCTACAGCGTTTGCTAGAGGATCTATCGGTCAAAAAAGCAGCCGCGCTGGCTTCTGATATCACTGGTGTAAAAAAGAATGCACTTTATCAGCGTTTACTAGAGTTACAAGCTGACTAGTTTTTAACTATAAGAAAGATAACTGTTTATAAATTAATTGAAGAGAGGTAAGCAATGTACGATGTAATGGCAATAGGTAATGCGTTGGTTGATCACGAGTATGTGCTGTCAGATGCTGCGCTAGAAGAGACCGATCTGACCAAGGGTAATATGACACTAGCAGAGTTTGAGGAGCAGCAGCAACTACTTGCTTACTTTAAGTTGGCTGAGATTGAGCCATCAAAACAAGCCGGCGGTGGCTCAGCAGCCAATACGATGTTTGCCTTTGCCAGCCTCGGCGGCAAGCCGTTTTATGCTTGCCGCGTCGGTGATGACGATCAAGGGGCGTTTTACCTCAGAGACTTGCACGAAGCAGGCGTCGCAACCTCAGACAAATCTATCCATGAAGGCGGAGTGACCGGCTCCTGTGTGGTCGCTGTCACCGAAGATGGCGAGCGTACCATGCAGACCTATCTTGGCACCTCAAGCGAAATCGCAGCTGACAATGTTGATTTTGATGCGTTGACGCAAGCAGACTGGCTATATTTAGAAGGCTATTTGGCCATGTCTGAAAGTATCCAACCAGCAATGGCGCAACTGCGCCAACAAGCCGGTATTCATAATGCAAAAATCGCCGTGAGCTTTGCGGATCCTGCTGTAGTGAAGTTCGCCAAAGACGGCCTACTTAATATGCTCGGCAATAAAGTCGCCGTGATATTCTGTAATAGCGAAGAAGCCAAGCTATTCACCGATAAAAAACAAGTCAAAGCCGCTGCCCGTGCCCTGCTTGAGCACTGCCAAACGGCGGTCGTCACTGATGGTGCCAACGGCGCGGTCATTGCCCACAAACCTGATGACGAGTCGGAGATTGAAGTTTACGACGTGGCAACGCCAGCAGTAACCAGTGTCATCGATACCAACGGTGCAGGTGATAACTACGCGGGTGCCTTCTTATATGCGCTATCGCAGCATTATAGCTTGCCAGAGTGTGGACGTCTTGCCAGCGAAATATCGTCACAAGTCATCCAGCAGTTTGGACCACGTCTTGCCTCGCAGGATTACCGAGATATCGCTCAGCGTGTCCTATCTGCTTAAATGCTGAATATGTATATTTGACGCAAATAAAAAGCCCATATCAAGTCGATATGGGCTTTTTTGTTTATGGATTATAATCACTCAAATAATTTTCCTAAATGAGCATGCTTTTATATTAAGCAGTAGCTAATGCTTGCGCAAGATCGGCTTTGATGTCTTCAATATGCTCGATACCAATAGATAAACGTACCATATCTTCACTAACGCCAGCTTGCTCAAGCTCCTGTCCATTTAACTGACGATGCGTTGTCGAGGCGGGATGACAGGCCAATGACTTGGCATCACCGATATTCACCAAGCGCGTAATCAGCTGTAGCGCATCGATAAAGCGCGACCCTGCTTCCAGACCGCCTTTTACCCCAAAGGTTAAAATAGCAGAGGGTGTACCTTTCATATACTTTTGGGCAAGCTCGTGCTCAGGATGGTCAGAGAGGCCAGCATATTTTACCCAAGCGACCTTGTCATGGTCACGTAAGTACTCCGCAACGGCTTGTGCGTTCTGTACATGACGCTCCATCCGTAGGCTCAGCGTTTGCATCCCTTGCAGAATACTAAACGCATTGAGCGGACTAAGCGCCGCACCCGTATTGCGTAACGGTGCGACACGAGCACGCGCGATAAAGGCAGGCGCGCCCACGTCTTTGACAAAGTTCACGCCATGATAACTGGCATCTGGCGTGTTCAGTAATGGGAAACGCTCAGGATAATCGCCCCACGCAAACGTACCTCTATCAACAATCGCACCGCCAATCGACGTCCCCGTGCCGCTCATATACTTAGTCAATGAATGCACCACAATGTCCGCACCAAACTCAAACGGACGGCATAGCGCAGGCGTGGCAACGGTATTGTCAATCACGACAGGCACACCGTACTCGTGAGCGATATCACTGAGCGCCTGAATATCTACGATATTACCTAGTGGGTTACCGATACTTTCGGCAAAGACCATCTTAGTCTTATCATCGATTAGATCACGAATGGCTTCTGGGTTTTTGTGGTCAAAAAAGCGCACCTCGATACCTTGACGCGGCAATGCATGCGCAAACAAATTGTAAGTACCGCCATATAGCGTCGATACGGCGACGATATTGTCGCCTGCTTCACAAATGGTCTGGATCGCATAAGTGATAGCAGCCATACCAGAGGCGACCGCAAGCGCACCGATACCACCTTCAAGCGCAGCAACGCGCTCTTCTAGCACCGCATTGGTCGGATTCATAATACGCGTATAGATATTGCCCGCGACCTTTAGATCAAACAAATCGGCACCATGCTGAGTGTTATCAAACGCATAGGAGCTGGTATGGTAGATAGGCACAGCGACGGATTTGGTGGTCGGCTCCACGCTATAGCCAGCATGAATCGCCAAGGTCTCAAGACGCTGGTTGTTCTTTAATTCTTGGGCTGCTTGTTCATCACTCATCGTACATTCCTTTGTATGGATCAAATGTATTGATCAAAAATTACTGATTCAAGAGTTCGCGTTTAAAAACCATCTCAAAAACCTGTCTGCTAAATCATAGCAATAAAAAAAGCTGAGTTCATCATAACTCAGCTTTTTTATGAATAAAACCATCTATTGTTGACAGCTTAATGCTTGATTGTCATAAGCGGTTAATAATGGCTTATTTGTAGTACGCATTTTCTGTGCGCGTATGGTCGGTATCATCAACCACTTGCGTCAGCTCAGGTATTTGCTGCTTAAGCTGTACTTCAACACCTTGACGCAGTGTCATATCGACGGCTGAACAGCCTTGACAACCACCGCCGAATTTTAAGACCGCAGTCAGGCCGATGCCTTCTTCATCAATCAACTCAAGCAACTGTACGTCACCGCCATGCGCGGCCAAGCCAGGGTTAATCTCTGACTGCAAGACATAGTTAATACGCTCTTCGACACTGGCGTCAGCGCCCACTTTGGGTACTTTAGAGTTTGGCGCACGGAAAGTCAGCTGACCACCGAAACGATCTTTATTGTAATCGATGACCGCATCTTCTAGATAAGGCACCGATGCCGCTTCGATAAAGGCCGAAAAGTCATCATAAGTAAAACGCAAATCTGCGCTGTCTTCTTCGCCCGGCTGATTGTAGGCCATGCAGCACTCTGCGCGTGGCGTGCCTGGATGCTCAACGAAGATACGCACACCAATACCATCAGTGTCTTGCTTGGCTAACAAGTCTGCCAAATAGCCTTGAGCAGACTCAGTGATGGTGATATTGCTTTTTGCTTCAACTTGCTCAGTATCTAATGCTGACTCATAGTCAGCGGCTTGATTTTGCTCACTCATAATGTTTCCTATGCGTTGTGACACAAGCGCAATATCTATTATGGCTGCTGTGTCGTGAATTTGAATTTTTCAAAATTTTTACGGCTTATATCAGTTTGCAAGCCATCAGTGCTTGAGGTTTATTATTGTAATGCACCGACAGCAATGGTCGTGAAATTTAATCCGTCTATATCAGTCATTATACCTGAATCAAGTAGTAATTCCGACCGCGCTACTGTGAATTGAACCGTGACCACTGCAAATGGTTGTCATTGGTTTTTTTAATGACGCTACTAGTCAGTAGATTAGGCATTGTTTATATAATGATCGATAAGCTACCCTCTATATAAAGACAGCTGCATTATTTATCAAGCAGACTAAGTACAAATAATGCCTACTAAGGATACACCCCTAAACATCTTTCTACTTGTCAGAAAGTCACAGGCTGTGTCAGTATTAGCGTCATTAATTTTTTATCAATAAAAATAAGTTGTAGGAAATTGGCGTCTATGAGTGAATTATCAGAGCAAGCTTCAGATAAGCAAAACCCCGATCAGAAAAACAGTACACACTACCGTTATTTGGTTTTTATCGGGCGTTTCCAGCCATTTCATTGTGGACACAAGGCAGTCATTGACGAAGCGCTCAAACGCTCTGATGAAGTGATTATGCTGATCGGCTCCGCCAATCTACCGCGCAGCTTACGTAATCCGTTTAGCGTCGCTGAACGCGCTGCAATGATCAAGGGCGCTTATTCAGCAGAAGACGCCGCTCGTATCCATTGCGTCGGTCTAGACGATGCACTATACAACGATACGCGCTGGCTACAATACGTCCAAGCAGGCGTCAAATCGGTGACGGGTGACTTGCAAACAGATATTGGCTTGATTGGTCACTCAAAAGACAGCTCATCATATTACTTATCGCTGTTCCCTAACTGGGCATCGGTGTCAGTACCCAATTATCATAACCTATCAGCCACGCCTATTCGCGACAGCTATCTGATGGGCGCTACGCCGACACCTGAGCGTACGCCTGAGTCAACACGCAACGTCCTCGATGAATTCAAAAAAACGGACGACTATCATCAATTGCATGAAGAAGCAGACTTCATTGATAAATACAAAAGACAGTGGGAATCTGCCCCCTATCCGCCGACCTTCATGACGGCTGATGCGTTGATTGTACAATCTGGACATATCTTACTGGTCGAGCGACGCAGCATGCCGGGACGCGGATTGTGGGCATTACCGGGTGGATTTTTAAACCCAAAAGAGACGCTATTTGACGCTTGTATTCGCGAGCTGCGTGAAGAGACGCGCCTCAAAGTCCCTGAGCCTGTATTGCGTGGCTCTTGCCATAGTCAGCATACCTTTGACGATCCGTATCGTTCAGCGCGCGGACGCACGATTACCCAAGCGTTTTACTTCCAACTCAAAAATGACCCAAAAGGGTTGCCAAAAGTAAAAGGCGGCGATGATGCGACCAAAGCATTTTGGTTACCATTGGCAGAGCTTGATGCCAAAATGATGTTTGAAGACCATTATGCGATTATTACCAAAATGGTTGGGTTGTAGTTTTTGGTTATTGGACGGATGAGCAGGTCATGATCAAATCAACCCTCATTGATATCTACACAATGTATTTTTCAACTTTTTATACCAGTGCCGATAGACGGCACTCAACCGCCGCCACTGTTCTTTCAACGCAGCTGCGGCATATCAAAGCAGAGGAGTTCTGTGATGTACACCAGTAATCTAAACAATTTAATCTTAAATAGTGACAGCTATAAAACCTCACATTGGGTGCAATATCCAAGTGGTAGTGAGTACCTGTCCAGCTACATTGAAGCGCGCAAAGGCGACTATGATGTGGTGTTCTTCGGCTTACAAGCCTTTATTAAAGAATACCTAAGCACCCCTATCACGCATCAAGATATCGACGAAGCCGAAAAAGTGGTTAAAGCGCATGGCTTGACCTTTAATCGTGCGGGCTGGGAGCACTTGATTGAAAAACACAATGGCTATTTGCCACTGCGTATTCAAGCCGTTCCTGAAGGCAGCATCGTGCCAGTATCTAATGTGGTCTGCCAAGTTATCAACACTGATCCTGAGTTCTATTGGCTACCAAGTTATATCGAAACAGCGCTATTACGCGCGATTTGGTATCCGTCAACGGTCGCTAGTGTCTCTCGCTATTGCAAAGAGATTATCCGTCAAGCGCTAGAAAAGTCAGCAGACAATACAGAGTCGCTGCCTTTTCGCTTACATGACTTTGGCGCGCGCGGTGCGTCAAGTCAAGAAACGGTTGCCCTTGGCAGCTTAGCGCATTTGGTGAACTTTGCTGGTACCGATTCAATGACAGCACTCATTGCAGCCAGTCGCTGGTATCAAATGGGTGATGACATGCCTGCGTTCTCTATCCCAGCAGCCGAACACAGTACGATGACGGCATGGGGACGTGATGGCGAGACCGCTGCTTTTCGCAATATGATTGAGCAGTTTGGCGGCGAAGATAAAGCTTTTTCAGTCGTGTCTGACAGTTACGACCTATGGAATGCGATCGACAATATCTGGGGCGACGCCTTAAAAGACGACGTCAAAAACATGGGCGGCACCTTGGTCATTCGACCAGACAGCGGCGAACCCACCAAAGTCGTCCGTGAAGCGCTAGAGCGCTTGGCAGTGAAGTTTGGCACTACGGTAAACAGCAAAGGCTATAAAGTTCTACCGGATTACGTGCGAATCATCCAAGGCGATGGCATCAGCTCACAAAGCTTAAGCAAAATTATTGACGTGATAATCAAAGCAGGCTTTAGTATAGAAAACGTGACATTCGGTATGGGCGGTGGTCTATTGCAACAAGTCAACCGCGACACCATGAGCTGGGCGATGAAATCGAGCGCTATCTGTATCGATGGCACATGGAAAGATATTTATAAAGACCCTATCACCAGCCGCTCAAAACGCTCGAAAAAAGGACGACTAGCACTGGTACAAGACGATAGCGGTCAGATCAAAACCATAAAAGAGCAGGCATTGGGTGCACCATCAGACAACCTATTACGCGATGTCTATGTTGATGGTCAATTATTAATTGAGGACAGCCTCACGATTATTAGGGAACGTGCAGGATGGTAGACACTAATAAACTAACATCTATCGCAAAAGATGTATTATTTGCGCCTGTTTATCTTTACCAAGGACGCAAAATCAAGCGTGAAACCGTGCGTTTGCCGGAACCAAACGGTGAAAGACATGGTATGGTTAAGCTATCAAAAGCAGATGATGGACTGCCATCTAAAAGCCAAGAGACGCTCAATTTGATGATTGTGGGCGACTCAGCAGCAGCGGGTGTCGGTAGCCAGACTCAGCAAGAGGCGCTGGTTGGTAAGCTGATTCCGATATTGGAACAGAATGCCGTTATTCGATCGAACTTTGCACAGCTCAATTGGTCATTACAAGCGACGACTGGTCATACTAGCTTTGATATTTTGCGCAGATTATATGTCCTCCCTACTCCTGACCAACCTATCGATGTGATGTTGCTGAGTGTTGGGGTCAACGATACGACCTCCAATGTCTCTGTGCATCAATGGCAGCAGCAAATTGAAGATATCATTGATATTGCGCAGCGTAAATTTGGCGTACGCGAACTGATCTTTTTAAGCTTACCACCGATGGCACAAATGCCTGCGATTCCCTCCCCACTCAATAATTTTGTTGGGGCAAAAGCCTCAATACTTGATGAGATATTGCAAAAAGTCTGCGCTGCTCATGACGGTGTCAACTATATGGCAACTGACTTTGCACGCATGATATCAGAGCATGGCAATGGTCAGCCTATTGATATTGCCGTGATGTTCGCCAGTGATGGATTTCATCCGAGTAGCCTAATGTACGGTTATTGGGCACAGCAGATCGTAGAGAACATGACCCAACTGTTAGACTCATCCGCCGCTCAGACGGATTGCTAAAAACACGCAAGTATTGATTTATCGACACAAAAAAACCGCTGAATCATCAGCGGTTTTTTATTGCTTAGCAAAACACATTTACACCATAGGTATAAATTATTCAGCAGCGTCAGCAGCTTTCTTGCTACGGCCACCAAATGCACCAAAACGTTTGTTGAAGCTTGCAACACGGCCTTCAGTAGAGGTTTTACGTTGCTCACCAGTATAGAATGGATGCGACGCACTTGAGATATCAAGTGGGTAGTATGGGTATTCTGTACCTTCGTATTCACGAGTCGCTTTAGTCTTAACCGTTGAACGAGTCAAAAAGAACACGTCAGCGTTCGTGTCATGGAATAAAACTTCTTGGTAATCAGGATGGATATCTTTACGCATAATAAACTCTCTAGGTCCGATGTATGTATGGCAATTTGCGTCAACATCATGAGCGATGTCTCAAACAAACGAAAACATACGTAACTGAGGCACTAAGGACATTATAAGTATGGCAACTGCGTCACTGGCTTATTCCAGCACAAAGCACCACTCTTCTGCTCACTTAGCCTTTCCCCAGCGGGAAAATTAAACCGCGATTTTAACGGTTTTTGTCACCCAACGCAAGCCACAGTTATGATAGATATATGTGATAAGTTGTCACTAAAAGGGAAATAGTGTTGAGATGTATGAGTTAACCCAGTACAATATTTTGGTTAGTTAAATTAATCAATTATACAGATATCTGTAGTTAATCTAACGAGATTTAGCTTGCTCTGTCATTTATCTATGCATTTTTAGGCTATATGGCTAGTCAGTTTTCTACAAAAAATATCGCACTCTTTATTCATCGGTAAGCACAACTTCCCTAATACTAAATAAGGACTATTCAATGATAAACACTGCCATCAAAACCACCACTAAAGCACTATTAATCAGCTCGGCACTCGCTATCACGACCATGGCAAGCGCTGCTCTACCAACTCAGTGGCAACTAGATAATTCACATACTCGTGTCGGTTTCTCTGTTGAGCACATGGGATTTTCTACGGTTATGGGTCACTTTAGCGACGTTGACGGTACCGTGCAGTTTGACCTAAAAAACCCAAACCAAACCCAGCTTAACTTTGTCATTGATACAGACAGTATCGATACTGCTTGGGCAGCTCGTGACAAGCATCTAAAAACCGATGAGTTTTTCAATGTTGAGAAGTACCCTACCATGAGCTTTAAATCGACTCAGGTGAACTTTGTCAATCCACAACAAGCAAAAGTCACTGGCGACTTTACGTTACTCGGTCAAACCAAACCATTAACCCTTAACCTAACGCTCAAGAAAATCGATAACAGCCCTCTTACTAAAGAACCTGTGATTGGTTTCCGCGCCACAGGTAATATCGATCGTACTGCTTATGGCATGGATGCGTACTCGCAAGGCGTTACGACCAATGTACCTATTCAGATAGACGGCGAATTGGTAGAGAAAAAGTCAAAATAGACGTGGTTAGCTATTAGTTGCCTTTACTAGCAACAACAAAAAAGCAGCCTCCATAATAGGGCTGCTTTTTTTGTCTAACAATAGTGTTATAAGATACTATTTGGTTGGGATAACATGCCAAACGTCAAATTTGTCATCGCCATCTTTATCGCCCATTTTTGTATCATTAGCATAGAAGTATAATGGCTTACCATTCATAGCCCATTGATACTTACCATCTTCACGCTTGAACGCCGCAAACTGGCCAGAAGCTTTGGCATTGCTTGGTGCTTGAAAGATTGGCCATACCACTTGGCAAGCAGCACCGCAATCTGACTTATTCATTGTATCTTTGTCATAGGTATAAAGCGTCATATAGTTGGTTGCATCAACCAACACGCCATTTTTGCTAGCGACAGGGGCTGTGTTTTTATTGGTCGCTTGCACTTCATGCGTGCCTGACATGTCATTACCGACGACACTTTTCAACGTTGTACAACCCGTCAATGCTAATAAGCCAGTTAGTGCAGATAACATCATGATATTTTTCATAGCAACTTCCTTGTCATTTTGATAATTGTAATAGTAAATTTTATGAGCCGTTTTTATTTTTTGATGTGAAAGTGATAAAAACAAAGCTTTAATCTCACTTGAGCGAAATAAATATAGCACACAGTTTTTAGCGATGATGACCATCAATATACAAACTTACAAAAGTGGCTGAATTTTACAAAACGATTAAACACAAGCCTTTTTGGCTACAGAAAACTGACCTTATTCCCTTTATCCAGATGTTGCACGCGACCTCGCCTATTAGAAACTGCCCAAGACCACCTTACCTCGTTGACAAAACTCATGCATCTACTTACGTATTTGCCATCATATTGTCTGTAGTTCTTCGTAAAATGAACTTATAGAAATGAAGTATTACTACACAATGGAAAACACCTCTATTGTGGCTTATAAATCAATATTGAACTTAGCGACTTTCGCACGCATATCGATAGTTACAAGACATTTAACGATTACACCGAGCATGGCCTGATGCAAATGCTACTAAGGATACAATGACGACAATGACTCAGTCTTCTAATAAAAATCACGCTCATTTTGTCAAACAAGATGATTCTTCTAAGGTGCTGTCTTATGGAGATCATCAAAACTCGCCAATCAAACGTCCTACTAAACGCGTCGGTATTTTGGGCGGCGGTACTGCAGGGTCAACGATTGCTATTCGCCTTGCGGCACTAGGGCTTGAGACTTACTTGTTTGAGAAGAAAAAATCACTCATCGATGGCCCACCAATGTGTCATTTGCATGCTGGCGGCAACTTGTACCGCGAGATACCTGATGAAGATTGTGTGGCTCTCCTCAAGCAATGTATTGATATATTACGTCTCTATCCTCATACCATCGATGTTCGTCCTACTGTATTTGCGGTGCCGACACGCGATGAAGGACTACCTGAAGACTTGCTACCGCGTTTGGATATTTTGACAGAAGCTTATCAAGAGCTCATCGAGCAGGATGCCAACAATAAAGTACTTGGCGAACCTGAAGATTACTATCAGCTTTATAGCCATGAGCAGTTGCTTGAGCTGTCTGAGCGTGAGCAAGTCGAAGTGCCAAGTACGGTTGATGAGTGGGTGATACCCGTTGCCAAATACTTAGACTTAAATAAAGTTAAATTCCCACTGATTGTCGTACAAGAGTACGGCTGGAATATCTTTCGCTTGGCGGCTTCTGCGCAGTTGGCGCTTGAAGAATATGACCATGCCCATGTTTTTACTGACACCACAGTGCAAAAAGTAGTCCCTGTGGATTGTGAAAACTGTACCAATGCCGATCACCATGTCACAAAATGGCGCATCGACTATCAGCAAGCAAACGACTCTCAAGCTGAATCTATTGAAGTCGATTATTTGGTTAATGCTTGCGGTTTTCGTACTGGTGTCATCGATGACATGGTTGGTGTTGAAGTCACACGCATGGTCGAGTTTAAATCCTCTTATGTCACCCATTGGGGCGATGCAGGCGGGCAGATTCCAGAGATTATCGTCTACGGTCAGCGAGGTACGCCCGAAGGCATGGCACAGTTGACCCCCTATCCGGGTGGGTATTTTCAGATACATGGCATGAGTAAAGCCATTACTTTATTTGATGATGGTCTGGTCGCATCTGGCACAGACAGCGCTCAGCCTAAACTACCACAGCAGTACGTACACTATATCGAGGATGGTTGGGATAAAGCGCCGCTACAAGCGCGTAGCCAGCAAGCGATTGAATATGTGGCTGAGTTTGTACCGACATTCAATAGTGCGCGTACTGTCGGCAATGCGTTATATGGTGGGCAGCAAATTCCTGGAGAAGACGATACGTTGCGAGTAGCTGACGTAAGCTTGTATTCTAATATACGCTACGCTCGTGCAGAAAATGTCAAAGCATCTTCAACCTTGATCGCCGCTGATCAGATAGTCACTGAGCTGACGACGCTGGGATTAATACAAAACGATACGCCAATGAATCGTAGCCGCTACGCACACGAATGGTCGTACTTGACACATAACGACGGTCTGGCTGTTGATAAGGTTGCACGTGTGCTCGCTGAGCAGCGTGGATTTCCAATAGCAATGGCAGATGTCAATCATAGTATTCGTGAAGCAGCGCTGGACGATCTCTCACCCGCTGGTGTATAGCCGATATTAGTCATTTCTAGAGTTTACATTCAGTGTTATAAATATAAAACTGAATGTAAAAAAGGAGCGGACAACCGATATTTGGTTACCTGCTCCTTTTTTACGTGATTGCTTTTAATTGCTCGACTTTATAAAGCTTAGCTGTTGCTACCAGCCATTTTTTCTGTATCTACATGGTCATTGATGGTCACGACGGTCTGTAGCATCTCGATTGCCTCGTTGATGGTATTGCACACCACCAAACGATCTAAATCTTGCTGCTTCATAAACCCTTGCTCGGTGGTATATTTTAGATGCTCAATCATACGGTCATAAAAACCATTGATATTGAGAATAATCATTGGCTTTTCGTGTTGATACAGCTGACGCCATGTGGCGATTTCCATGATTTCTTCTAGTGTGCCCAGCCCGCCTGGTAGCGTGATAAAGGCATCGGCGTACTCTGCCATAACGGTCTTACGCGTGTGCATGGTATCGGTCAAATGCAAGCGAGTCAGCTGCTCATGAGCGATTTCGTGCTTGAGCATAAAGGTTGGGATGACGCCCACGGCTTCAGCGCCGCCTTTGATGACCTCATCTGCGACCGCGCCCATGAGACCAATGCTAGCACCGCCATATACCAGTCCCATTCCATTATCTGCCAACGCATTACCAAGCTCTCGTGCTGCCTGCTCATACACCTCATCATTGCCCAAGCGTGAACCGCAATATACGGCCACTAGCGGCATGGTTAGTGTTGATTTATCCACGGCTTTTTCTATATTGGTGATGTCTTTGCTCGTAATTACATCATAAGTATCATCGTTAATTTTCATTTGCATACAATTTCCTTAATTTATCGATCATTTTTTATTGAGTGTTTGTTATTAGTAAAGGTCAAATACCACACGTTTCATTTATAGTGTTATGCACATCATTTATAGAATGAGTTCAACCAAGTTATACAAAACTTGAAAGTCATATTTGAGTACCTGTCTCGCTAGTATTTATCTTAACATAAGCAATGCTACCACATAGTCACAACGATTTATCACTACGCAACAACTACATTTTAAAGATAGGAATTGGTGACTCATCGCAGTTTAATAATCACTATCTACTCATAAAAAACATGAAGGTATCACGATGGATAACCACAACGCTGCTTCTGCCGCAGAGCATGCAGAAAGTATTATTAACAATCCTTTGATTAGTCCTAATATTGCTGATGGCGCAACCAATATCGACACGTACTCGTTGAGTATCATGACCGATCGCAATCAGGCATTAGCAGCCACTGTCTATCGCCCTAAAGAGGGCACGACAACAGCGATCATGATCGCGCCCGCCACCGGTATCAAACGCCATTTTTACCATAGCTTTGCTTTGTATTTAGCAGAGAGCGGATTCGGCGTACTGACTTTTGATAATGAAGGGATTGGTGAGTCGCTTTCGACCAATCTGGCAAAGTGTGATGCTTCGCTGATAAGTTGGGGTCGCCACGACATGCCTGCTGTACTTGATGCGCTGCAAGATGAGTTTCCTGAGGCGTCTTATCACCTTATCGGTCATAGCGCAGGCGGGCAGCTTATCGGTTTGATGCCAAATTATCAGGCGATCACTTCCGTATTCAATGTCGCGTGCTCTTCAGGCCGTATCAAAAACATGGGCATGCCTTATAAACTCAAAGCCATGGGATTTATGGATGCGTTTATCCCTTTCACCAATTTAACACTAGGCTATACGCCTTCAGACAAGATTGGGATGGGCGAGCCGCTACCGCGCGGTGTGGCTCGTCAATGGCGTGAATGGTGTAATGGCGCAGGCTATATCAAAACTGCTTTTGGTAAAAGTATACACACCCATTTTTACGATGCACTCAACATGCCAGCATTGTGGCTTGGCTTTAGCGATGATGATATTGCCAATAGCGAAAACATGGATGATATGATACGCGTATTTACGAACATGCCAGTCGAAAAGCGATTTTTAAATCCTGAAGATTTCGGGTTAAATCAGATCGGTCACATGCGCTACTTTAGCAGTAAAACCAATGCTAAAGCACCAGAACTTTGGCAAATGGCAGTAGATTGGTTTAGTAAAGGTGAATAGCGTTGTTCATCCATCAGTATAAGAAGCCATAGCGACTGATATCATTTATTTGTATCAATACACAAAGTCGGTAAATGCGCTTTTATTCCTTAGCATTGTTTGTTTTTTCTGCTTCTATACGCTTCTTTAATGCTGAATACAGTGACGGCTGCATATTATGAATATTGCCTATCATCCATTTAACATAGCTGATAGGCACTTCTTTGATGGGTTTGCCCTTATGCTTGCCGAACGGCATTTTACTCACAGGGTTGGCCTTATTAGAAATTGCATGAGCCGCAGCAAAATCGGTCGGCGCAATCTCTAAACGCTCGCAGCAGGCTTGATAAAGCAGATAGCACATCCGTGCATCCCCTAACGCGTCATGAGCAGCAATCGTCATTGAACTCGCCTCACCCTTACCCAATAACTGTTCGATGCACTTGGACTGTCCATAAGCGTGCCACTCTGGAAAGGCAGCACGCGCGAGTCTCACGGTACAAATCAGCTTAGTAGAAGGACTGCCAATCACTCGCCAATCAAAACGTACATTATGACCAATCAAATACTCTGGTAGCTCAAACTGATCCAACTCAAAACGCTCAAGACCAGCCACATCAGCATCAGTAATGCCATGCACCTTGATGACGACAGGTGATATAGAGCGGCCGCTATTGAAGTACTTCATCCACTCAAATCCAGTTGCCACGTTGATAGTCGCCACTTGAATCGGTCTCGGATCACGGCCTTGATCGGTTTCAGTATCGATGACAAGCGCCGTTTCAGCCATAGTAGCCGTACCTGTAATGTCAGCCGTGTTCAAAGCATCATTCATAAAAAGTTAACCATTCGTAGCACCCTCATCGCTCAACCGAAGCGTTAAGTAGATAAAGTTATATTTGCTGTGCTTGTATTTAACCACACCTGTATTTATGGGGATAAAAGCCATAGATAACAATGCTATACATACCTTAGCAGATAGGGCTTTTATAATATTAGCTCATATAACATCAAACAGATAAGAGACATCAATGCTAGCAGATGGAAAAAACCAACCACCGAAGCCTTCTTTTGTCAGTCGTGTGCTCGGCGTACTGATGAAGGCGGTTGTATTGATAGGATTCTTATTTGTCTTTGATAAGCTACTACCCAGTATTAGCGAGCAGACCCAATCATTTGTGGTCGCCAAGTGGCAACAGCTGAGTCTGTTGCAGCAAGAGCTACCCACAGAAAACAGTCTCCCCAGTCCACTGCCAGAGAAAAACCTGACAGACACTTGGGGTGCGGCACGCAGTCAAGGGCGCTCACATGAAGGCATCGATATCTTTGCAGAACGTGGCACGCCGATACAATCGACCACGCAGGGAATTGTGAGTAAGGTTGGTGAGAATAACTTGGGTGGGCGTGTGGTGGTGGTTGTAGGGCCTGGCGGTGCTGGTCATTATTACGCGCATCTAGAAGACTATGCCGATATTGCGCCCAATGATTGGGTCAATCAAGGCGATATTATTGGTTATGTGGGTGATAGCGGTAACGCAAAAGGGACACCGCCACATGTACATTATGGTATTTATATCAATGGCAGTGCCGTCAACCCTTACCCGCTTTTGCAAAAAGACTAGGTATACTAAATTAGTCATGCTAAATAAATCCGCATGACTATTCTAAACAATATGGGGCAAGACCTGTACTAATTTGTCGCAGCCGACCTCACATAAGCAGCTGGAAATACCACGCTAAATGTCGACCCCTCTCCTTCTACTGAGTCAATCTGCAACTGCGCCTCATGCTGATGCAAAACGTGCTTCACAATAGCCAGACCTAATCCTGTACCGCCTGTGGCACGACTACGCCCTTTATCAATACGATAAAAGCGCTCTGTCAAACGCGCAATATGCTCTGGTGCGATACCAAGCCCATCGTCCTCAACGGCAAATCGGCAACCATCCGATGTCTGCGTCCAGCTGATGGTGATATTACCGCCTTTTGGCGTATATTTAATCGCATTGATGACTAGGTTGGACAAGGCGCTGATCAAGTACACCTCCGACCCATATAACCCGTCATAAGTATCTATGTGCAAATGAATGGTGTGCTTGTACGCTTGGTTATATGCCTGCGCATCATCATAGATATTGGTGAGGAGTTTGGTCATATCGACATCGTTAAACTCATGTGTCTCTTCGATTTCAATCTTGGAGAGCAGTAATAAGTCATTTACGATTCGATTCATACGGGCTGTTTGCTGAGTCATCAGCTCAAAACCGCGACGCCACTGCGGCGGCATATCTGGCTGGTCAGAGAAGTTCTCTAGATAGCCCATCATCACTGTCAGCGGTGTGCGTAGCTCGTGCGAGACATTCGCCACGAAGTCTTGGCGCATTTGCTCTAAATGCTGTACGCGGGTCACGTCATAAATAAACAATAGCTTCTCATCACCAAAAGGCGTGAGCTCACATTTTAGATAACGGCTGGGATCGCGCCACGATTCTATATGAACGCCGTCGTTCGGCAGGGTGGTATTTTGATAGTACTGGCGAAACTCAGGCACGGTGATAAAGTCAAACACACTTTGTCCTTTGTCAGATGGCTGCAATGATAGTAGATCCTGCGCTGCCTGATTCCACCACTCCAGCCCATCATCTTCGTTCAGTAAGATGACCGCATCTCGCAATGCTCGCAGTGCACTTCTGATTTTTTCCAGTTGCTCCGCCGCATTTTGGCTAGCGATTTGTGCTAGCGCATCTTGCTGGTCATTATTATAGTTATGGTCTTTTTTCTTTTTTGCTGGCGCTATCTTGTTCATTTCTTATCCTTACCACTATCTGCTATTTTATTTATTGTTATGGTGGCATTGTTCGTACAAGATCAAGTTATCAAAAATCAACTTATACAAGATTAGCTGGGCTCAATGAGACTAGAGAACCGATAACCTGTACCGCGCACCGTTTGTATCAATGTATCACAATCATAAGGGCGCAATAGTTTACGTAGACGCTTGATATGTACATCAATGGTTCGATCTTCGATATAAACGTTACCGCCCCAAACCTGATCGAGCAGCTGCGTTCTTGTGTAGGCGCGCTCTGGGTGACTCATAAAAAATGCTAACAAGCGATATTCAGTCGGGCCGACCTCGATGACTTTTCCTGCGGCTGTCACGCGCTGGCTTTTGGTATCGAGACTCAGCTGGCCAATTTCGATAGGCTTGTCGCTACTCATCGCGCTACTACGGCGCAAGACCGCTTTGATTCTGGAAATCAGCTCACGCGTCGAAAAAGGCTTGGTCATGTAGTCATCTGCACCTGCATCGAGGCCGTGAACCTTGCTGTCTTCTTCACTTTTGGCCGTTAGCATAATGACGGGTATCTCAGAGAGCATCTCATCGCTTTTGAGCATACGACAAAAATCAACACCGCTCTTGTCTCCGGGCAACATCCAATCTAATAATATTAATGACGGTCTATGATCGACCACTTGCTGATGCGCTTCTGATACGTCAGCCGCTTGTAGGCTATCAAACCCAGCCATTTCTAGCGTCATCACAACCATTTCACGAATCGCAGGCTCATCTTCAACAATCAAAATTTTCTCATTATACATAGGACATTCTCGGTGTTAGCGGACAAAATCTGGCATATAAAAAGGCGATAAATACTCACCAGTCTCTATCTATTAAACGGATTAATTATGACAGCCTGATGACACTCTAATGTCAGATCTCCAATAGAAAATTGAGTGGTCCATCATTGACGCTTTCAACTTGCATATCAGCACCAAACTGACCAGTGGCTACATTTGGATACTGGGTCTTGGCATAATCGATGAGTTGCTCAAACAGCGCTTGTGCCGCATCAGGTGCCATCGCACCACCGAAGTCAGGGCGGCGACCTTTGTCTGTTTTTGCCATCAATGTAAATTGTGACACTAATAACAATCCGCCGCCGACTTGCTGAACGTTTTTATCTAGTTTACCAAATTTGGCAGGATCATCGTCATTTTCAAAAATGCGATAGGTCAAGATTTTATCAATCATCCGCTGGGCGGCGGCAAAATCATCATCATGACCCAACCCAATATAGGCCAATATCCCATGATCAATTTTGCCAACACAATGCTCATCGATAGTGACGCTGGCACGGCTCACTCGTTGTATCAGTACTTTCATTTACGACCTTATTTATTTATAAATGGCTTACAGTTTATGGTCAGACAATAATACGCTGTCCATGATAAAATATGACCATTAACTTGCCTATGCAATAATGACATCACATCCTATTTTGGTAGCCTTATTATGAATGTATTTACCACCTTACAACAGCTGGTACCGCAGCAGCAACTCAGTAAAGTCGCTGGACGTTTGGCCGCCAGTCGTCATCCTTATGTCAAACGTACCTTTATTCGTGGTTTTGCCAAAGCCTATAACATCAGCTTAGATGAGTATGAGCGCCAGAGCCTCAACGCTTATGAGAGTTTTAATGACTTTTTTACCCGTGAGCTAAAAGAAGATGCTCGCACCATCGATACCACTGCAAACGGCATCGTAAGTCCTGCCGACGGCATCATCTCTCAGCTTGGACAAATTAAAGATCATAAAATGCTACAAGCCAAAGGTCGTCATTATGACGTTGGCCAATTGCTTGCTGATAGCGAAGATGGCAGTTATTTTGCCGATGGTAGCTTTGCAACAATTTATCTAGCACCTAGCAATTATCACCGTGTTCATATGCCCTTTACTGGTACGCTGACCAAGACTCGCTACGTCCCTGGTACACTGTTTTCGGTCAACAATACCACGGCAGCTAATGTGCCAGACTTGTTTGCGCGTAATGAGCGTCTGGTCTGCATGTTTGATACCAAATATGGCAAGGCGGCCGTTGTTATGGTAGGCGCTATGATTGTCGCTGGTATTGAGACCGTCGCGACGGGCAAAATTACCCGCACGGATGATATACAAGAAGCGGATCACGATATGCAGTTTGTGGCAGGCGAAGAGCTTGGTCGTTTTTATTTAGGCTCAACGGCTATCGTAGTGTTGCCAAAAGCAGCAAAAGCTGACTGGCTAGATAGTATGAATGCCAATAGCGTGGTACAAATGGGTCAACTATTGGGAATGGCAAACGCTCAGTAGCATGACTATGTAAAAGCGCTCAAGAATATCAGCCCAGTGAAGCGTATATCACAATGCTCAACTGGGCTTTTTTATGCCTAGCGTTTTTATAGATTTACGCGTCGATCAACCATCCTTGCTGGGTCGCATAGTCAATATTGTGTGAGAGCCAATCATGAATAGGAGGAAAGCTGTGTTTGATAAAAGCAAGCGCCGCTGCCACTTGCGAGCGCGTCACCTGAGATTCAATCCACGTTTTTCCTTCAGTATTGAGATTAAGTAAAAATGGCAATAAGCGATCAACCACTCTGAGCAGCTGAGTCTCTTTGCTACTACCCGTTTCTTGCTCCTCCCAAACCTCACTCAAAGCCGCGATACCGTTACCACGCTCTGCTTGCAGTCGGGCGATGCCAACGCGTTCCTCAATATGTGCCTCGCTACGACTATTTGCGAACAAAAACGTATCACCAGCGTCAATCTCACCCAAATCATGTACCAGTGCCATTTTGAGTAGTTTCTCGTGATTGACATTTAGCTCAAACAACTCAGCAATTGACCAGCACGCCATGGCTAAGTGCCAAGAATGTTCGGCAGAGTTTTCTCTGCGATCGGTATCAGTCACGTAACTACGGCGATTCACACGTTTTAGCGCATCTAGCTCTAGTAAGAAATGAGTGACATCCTCTATGTCGATAGTTGCAGCAGATTTTTGATCGGTCAATGACACAGGTGTATTTGAGGACATATTTCTCTCTGATTTTTTGATAATTTTACACATTACGGTGTGGCTAACAACAAAATAGCGCTGATGTTATCAAGCGCTATCTCTTATAAGTAATTGGGTTAAATGACTCAGTATCCTATTATATAACCATCTACTTAATTAGATTAAGAATGGTTTTAAAAGCAGGGTCTTCACTGCTACGGCACAGCTCAAACAAGATAGATTCGACGGTAGTAATGACCCCACCTGCACGGCGAATACGGCGAATCGCTTGCTTTTTATCATAAGGAAAACGGGAACCGACCGCGTCAGCAATGATGACCGGCTGCATACCGTTATCTAATAAATCCAATGCCGTTTGCATGACACATACGTGCGCTTCTGCACCGAACAGTAATATGGTGCTGCGGTTCTGCTGTGCTAAATGGTGCCATGTATCATTATTATCGCAGGCACTAAAGGTGACCTTTTCAAAGCTTTTGGCATTATCACCTTCGAGTACGTCGCGAAGCTCTGGCAAGGTATCACCCAATCCTTTTTTATACTGCTCATTGAGCATGATGGGGATATTGAGCGCTTGCAGTCCCTTGATCAAGGTAACGGTTTTTTTGACGATATTTTCATGATCATAGATATGTGGCGTTAGACGCTCTTGTACATCGATAATCATCGCTTGGGTGTTTTCACGTGCGATGCGATACGTGCGATCGGTAATCATAGTAGACATAATACACTCCTTGTACGGCTGATATTTATTATTAAAAGCTATTTTAGAATGATCATTATTAGAGTTGTCATCAATAACATCTTAGCTCAGCTCACCCTTATTTAGTCACAGTTTCTTGAATGCGTCAATGCAGATAATTTTTTATCACTATTGATATGCGGTTGATACGCTAGCCGTTAACTGGCTCATTATAATCACAAAAAACCCCCAGCCGTTGTGACTAGGGGTTTTTAATAGCGTATTTTTAATCGACAAATGTTACAAATAAATGACTAAGTTAAAAATTACACACGCTCAATAATAGTGGCGATACCTTGGCCAAGACCGATACACATCGTTGCTAGACCGATTTCGGTATCTGATTGTTCCATCGCGTTGAGCAAGGTCACTGTGATACGAGCACCTGAACAACCTAATGGATGACCTAGAGCAATCGCGCCACCGTTGAGGTTGACGATGTCTTGTTTATCAAATAGGTTTAGTCCTTTCAATACAGACAAACCTTGCGCGGCAAAGGCTTCGTTTAGCTCAATGGTCTGCATGTCATCAATGCTCAAGCCAGCACGTTTCAGTGCTTTTTGGGTAGCAGGAACAGGGCCATAGCCCATGATAGCAGCGTCACAGCCAGCAATAGCCATGCTACGAATACGGGCGCGCGGCTTTAGGCCAAGATCTTTGGCTTTTTGGGCGCTCATGACCAGCATCGCTGCGGCACCATCAGAGAGTGCTGATGAAGTCGCTGCGGTGACAGTACCGCCTTTTGGATCAAACGCTGGACGTAGTTTTTGCATTTGCTCCATGGTGGCGTCGGGACGGATGACTTCGTCCACGGTACATAGTTGCAGGCGACCATTCTCATCATGACCTTCGATACCGATGATTTCATTATCAAAACGACCCTCAGTAGTCGCCGCCCATGCACGGCGATGCGACTCAAGACCAAAGGCATCTTGCTCTTCACGCGTAATGCCATTCATGCGACCTAGCATCTCAGCAGTCAAGCCCATCATGTTTGAGGCTTTTGCATAGTGCTTAGAAGCAGCAGGGTTTAAATCGATACCATGCATCATGCCGACGTGGCCCATGTGCTCGACACCGCCAATGATAAACACATCACCTTGGTTGGTCATGATTTGCGCCGCTGCGGTGTGTAGTGCTTGCATAGAGGAGCCGCACAGACGGTTGACCGTTTGGCCACCAGCGGTTTTTGGAATACCTGCCAGCAGACCGATATTGCGACCGATGTTCATGCCTTGCTCTAAGGTCTGGTTGACACAACCCCAGATAATATCTTCAACATCATTGGTATCAAAATCGTTACGTTCTACTAGCGCGCGTACCAATTCAGCGGATATAGTGTCCGCACGTACATGACGGAACATACCATTTTTGGTTTTACCCATTGCCGAGCGTACGCCATCTACGATGACCACATCATTTGGACTTAAAGTTGTCATTTTATATTCCTTTTCAATTTTTATTGTCAGTGTCGTCAGCTCACACCAGCGCTATGATTTATTTATCTTACGTAACGCACGATATGTAATGCGCGTTAGCGTTTAGTATCTTTTATCAGCGCTGCGATGAGCCAGCTAAAAACGTACGTCTGTCATTAAAGAATATTGATATATTCAGTGTTACTCTCTTTTGGCAGACGTACCACACTTATCCTAATACGGTATGTTTATTACCCGACTGAGTAAAACGTCTCGCCTGCAGTTGCCATGTCGCGAATCTTTTGCGGAGCTTCATAGGCTTTGCCAAGATATGCGTACTTTTCACACAGTGCCAGATAGTTGTCTAAACCCATTTGGTCGATATAACGGCAAGGGCCACCGCGGAATGGCGGGAAACCAACGCCCATGATCATCGCCATGTCGGCCTCAGCAGGCGTGCTCACGATGTTGTCTTCTAGGCAGCGAACGGTTTCGTTGCAGAATGCGATCATCGTACGATCGATGATGGCTTGGTCATCGAACTCTTGCTTTTCACTATCAGTTGTAGTTTTTAGCAGCTCATAAGTGGCATCATCAGCGGTCTTTTTCGGCTTGCCGCGTTTGTCAGTTTCGTACTTATAGAAACCTACACCGTTTTTCTGACCGAGACGCTCGTTCTCATATAGATGCTGAATCGCGCCTTTATAATCAGGCTTCATGCGATCTGGGAAACCATCTGCCATCACTTCTGCCCCATGTACACCTGTATCTAGACCAACTACGTCGATTAGGTATGCAGGGCCCATTGGCCAGCCAAATTTTTCCATGACTTTATCGACATGAGCAAAGTCAGCACCTTGCTTGAGCAATAAATCAAACGCGCCAAAGTATGGGAACAATACACGGTTGACCAAGAAACCTGGGCAGTCATTGACGACAACTGGCACTTTGCCCATTTTTGAGGCAAGTGCTACGGTAGTTGCGATGGCTTCTTCAGAAGATTTTTCACCGCGGATCACTTCGACCAGTGGCATGCGATGTACTGGGTTGAAGAAGTGCATACCGACGAAGTTTTCTGGACGCTCAAGCGCTTCTGCTAGGAACGTAATAGAGATAGTCGAGGTGTTTGACGCTAGGATACAATCGTCTTTTACTAGCCCTTCTACTTCTTTTAATACCGAACGCTTCACGTTTGGATTTTCTACGACCGCTTCGATAACGATATCAGTCTCGCTAAAGTCACCATAGTTCAAAGTAGGACGGATACGGCTTAAGGTTTCACCCATTTTCGCTGGGGTCATCTTCTTACGTTCAACCATTTTGCCAAGCAATTTGCTGGCTTCGCCCATACCAAGGTCTAATTGCTCAGACTTGATATCTTTCATAATGATTGGCAAGCCTTTGCTGGCTGCCTGATACGCGATACCGCCGCCCATGATGCCAGCGCCTAATACAGCCGCTTCATTGATATCATGTGCAAGTTTGCTGTGTTTTTTGGCCAGTTTTTTGACTAGCTGATCGTTTAAGAATAGACCAACCAAGCTCTCTGCTTGTGGGGTTTTCGCCGCTTTAGCAAAGCCAGCCGCTTCAACTTCAATCGCTTCGTCACGCGATAGATTGACGTGTTTTTCGATCGCTTCGATAGCGAGGGCTGGTGCTGGGTACTGCTTAGGATTGGCTTTAGCAAAGATCATGCCTTTGGCACTGTTGAACGCCATGGCTTGCTCAAGCTGGTTTAGCTTAACAGGCGCTAGCTTCTCTTCACGTTTCGCTTGCCAATCAAGCTCACCTGAGATACATTTTTTGACCAAATCAATGGCTGCGTCTTGCAAGTCATCAGCCGGTACGGTTGCATCAACCAAGCCGAGTTTTAGCGCATCAAGTGGTTTTTTTGGTGTGCCGGTGGCGATAAGCTCAAGCGCATTATCGATACCAATGATACGTGTACTACGAACCGTACCACCAAATCCAGGGAAGATACCTAGCTGAGTTTCGGGTAGACCGATGATCGCTTTGTCACTCATGACGCGGTATTCACACACCAAGGTCATTTCACAACCGCCGCCCATTGCTGCGCCATTGATGGCAGCCACTTTCGGGAATGGCAAATCTTCAAAACGATTGAAAGCGTCATTGACATGAACGACCCAATCTTTGATCTCGCTTTCTGATTTTTTGAAAGAAGCCACAAACTCTGTGATATCAGCACCAGCGATAAACACGCCTTTGCCTGAAGTGACGATAAGACCTTTGACGTTGTCCGCTTTTTCTAAAGCAGTCACGGCTTCACCAAACTGCTTGTTGGTTTCGGCATCAAATTTGTTCACGCTCTCATTTTCGGCGTTGTAGTGCATGTTGGCGATGCCATCCTCTAGCATTGTCACCGTGATGCGATTTCCTTGGTATACCATTTGAAACTCCTTTCTATATAACGAAAGCTACGTTTTGAATTAAAATAAATAGCCAGTTACTGTTAGTAAAATGGGTAATAGCACTGTGCGCCTGTGATGTCGTAAAGACAAACACATAGAGGGCGCACGAGTGAAGATGTCTTTATTATCCAGCGCTCATGATGTGATACTTATTTTGACGTCTCTTGTACCCCATCACACGGCGCTTCATTTATATGTTGCAAATACTGCTATTAAAATACTGACTGAGACATGGTCTGACACTGACAATTGATGACTGAATACGCTGAGTAAAAACCCATTACAGTCAACATCAGACCATTTTCACGTCAATTAGTGTAGGGGATTATGCCCCTCACTGTCACAAGCTAATGCCATACTCGCAAGTCACTCTTAAATCACCTGTAGGCATTTACCTTATGCGTAAAGTGTTTTAGTGAATGCTTGTATACTGAGTTGCTATTTTGAATATATTCCGTCTTGCCCTTCTTCACGGTATACCACCTCAAGGGTGATAAACCGTTGGTATAGTCCGATTAATAAGACTTACTTAGCTTGCGCTTTTATCAAAGCATATTCAACCAGTGAATGACATCAGCGATGCGTAACCAAGACTTGTTGCAAGGGTTACGATTGTACTGCCTCGTTTTTGGATAAATTAGAGCTGTAAAATGCAAAAAACAAACGATTGATACGGTGTCTCACACGAGCAATATGACCTATCATGCTACACTAATATCGTTTTTACCTTGTCCTTAATAAGTTTTCATTGTATCCCTGATAAATGGTTGGATTATGACGGTTTCCCTTACTTCTAGCGCTAACTCTTCTGGCTTTACCCCTTTTAACGCTGTCTCTTTTCAAAGCACTGAGCAATTTCATGGTGCTGTGCGCGCGCAACTGGCGCAAGATATTGATGTCTTGTTTGCTTATGCCAAGCTGCCTAGCCCACTAGCAGATGCCTGTCGTTACGTGATGACGGGTCAAGGTAAGTTGGTACGCCCATTGATGGTTGCCAGTGCTTTTGCCAGTATTAATAGCAGTAATGGTGAACGTACAGACGAGCGCAATGACGACATCGACATGCTCAATGCTGATCTAGACTCATTGCTAGAAAATGACTCGGACTATGATATGTCGCGCCGTGCGGCTCTTGCGGTTGAGCTGCTGCATACCTACTCACTAGTGCATGATGACCTGCCCTGTATGGACGATGATGAGCTGCGCCGTGGGCAGCCAACCGCTCATATCGCCTTTGATGAAGCGACGGCGCTGCTGGCAGGGGATGTGCTACAGACACTCGCGTTTGAAGTATTGACCGCAGAGATGCCAACCTTTGCGCCATTCGATGCTCCTATTGCAAGCCAGTTACTCGCCATATTTGCCCCGCGCGCACGGCGCATGGTGGCGGGTCAAATGCTAGATCTCAATGCCGAAGCCAGTACTGATATTGCACAAAACGATTTAGAAGCCATTCACCGTGATAAAACAGGGGCGCTCATTGAAGCGGCAATGCTCATGGGCGGTGTTTGTGCGGGTGCGACCGCGCCGCAGCGCATGGCATTACAAGAGTGTGCGCAACATATTGGACTTGCCTTTCAAGTTCAAGATGACGTACTAGATGTCACAATGTCGACTGACACGCTTGGCAAGCCAGCGGGTAGCGATGAAAAGCTAGATAAATCTACCTATGTCAAACTGATGGGCGCTGATGATGCAACCCGTTATGCGCAATCGCTGTTTAACGACGGTCGCGCGGCTATTAGTCATGAGCTTAGCGACAATCAAGACAACATTGGCAAAAACAATGATGCATTGTTGGCGTTGATTGAATGGTTATGGGCGCGTAAAAAATAAGATTTTTTAATACTCGTCTATTGTTAATCCCTTTGATGATGCCTATATCAACTATAGCAAAGTCGCCATAACGATTAACGATAATCCTTAACCATAATGAACTCACCCTATGAGAACAGACCAGTCGCCAGATCCTAAGCCGTCAAACCGTGACAGCACGCGCAATGCCAGCCCGCACGATCACGCCAGTCATACGCCAGATATTGGCTCGCAAACGGCTGAGAGCTTCGCTGAAGCGGCAAAAGGTAAGACTGGCTTGAATCGTATTGTTAAAGCCGCAGGTTTTTCGGCAGATTGCTTTATCGCTGCTTATAAAAATGAAGCGGCGTTTCGGCAAGTGCTTTGGCTCAATGCGGTATTGTTTATCGTGCTGATTTTTATACCGTTTACTCTTCCTATTAAGATGGCGCTACTGATTGCCTCGTTTGTCTCGCTCATCACCGAGCTGTTTAATACGGGGATTGAAGCGAGCGTCGATCATACCTCCACCGCCAAGCACCCATTGGCAAAGATTGCTAAAGACGTTGGTTCTGCCGCGCAATTTTTGGCATTGGGCTTGTTATTTATCTTATGGTTGATGGCACTGTGGTCTTTGTATTGACCCTACTTGTGGCTCGATAGCCATCTGTTTTTACCACCTGATTATCGTGAGTTTTGACTTATGACCTCGCAAGCAACGCCCGGCCCGCGCATCTACCTTGGCACTGGTGGCTATAGCGATACTGACTTGCTCGGTACGCTATAGCCACCAGGCACCAAAAAGACGGATTTTTTGCGTGAATACGCCAAGCAATACGGCGCAGTCGAAATTAATAGCACATTCTACGCCCCCATCGGTCAAAAAGCCTTTGCGGGTATGGTGGACAAAGCCTACGCACAGACCGATAGTGAATTAAAATTTGCCGTCAAGCTTCATCAAGACTTTACGCATGCGCGCAAAGGTACTGGCGAGCACGCACAGGCATTTTTAAATGCCCTATCACCACTTATCGAAGCGGATGCGTTAGCGCCTTTATTACTGCAGTTCCCGCATGGCTTCGATCGTACTCGTGAGCATCGCCTCTATCTGGCAAATCTTGTCAGTTGGTTTCAAGACTATCCACTCGCCGTTGAGTTTCGTCATAACGGCTGGCACACACCGCAAGTGGTCGATAGTTTTTCACAGCAAGGTCTGATTTGGTGCAGTGTCGACTATCCCAAAGTTGGCGGGCTACCACCATCACGACTGATATTCACTGAGCGTACTGGTTATTTGCGTATGCATGGCAATAATACGGGCTGGTGGGATGCGATGAGCGCAGCTGATCGTCATGATTATCGTTATAGTGAGGCGGAGATGCAGGACTGGGCGCAAGCGATTGCCAATCAGCGTCAGCACTTTGATACGCTTTATATTTTCTTTCAAAACACCGTCAATGCGCATGCTTATTATAATATTGCGATGCTCAGAGATGCGTTGACGGCGCATCAATTTGATGTATTGTAATTATTCTAAACCCTTAAATTAATAAGAGCGCTATGGATTCACTCAGTCAAATCGTCTTAGGTGCTAGCGTCCAAGGGGCAGTACTTGGTAAATATCAAGGCCGCAAAGCCTACCTATACGGGGCGATACTAGGCACGCTGCCTGATTTAGATGTACTGATTAGCTACCCCGACCCTATCAGCGACATGACCTACCATCGCAGCTTTAGTCATTCATTACTCGTCCTGACCGCAGTGGGTATCGTCGGCGCTTGGCTACTTAGTCGCTATCATCACTGGCGCAATATGCCGTTGCCTTATTCAACGCGGCGCTTAGCACTCGCCATGACGTTAGTTTTGACCACTCATCCAATTTTAGACAGCTTTACCGTCTACGGCACGCAGCTATTTTGGCCGCTGCAAGACCCGTTGCAGATGACCCCCATCAGTATTGCTTCCGTCTTTATTATTGATCCACTCTATACCCTGCCATTACTTATAGCGGCAATCGTAGGCGTTATAAAAAGGTGCAAACTTGCGGTGTTCAAAGCAGGGCTGCTGATGAATTGTCAACGCCTTGCGGTTTGGATGCTACTAATCAGTAGTAGCTATTTACTGCTCGGCTTAGGATTAAAATACCACGCACAGTCTCAAGCTGAGCAAACTTTGGCAGCGGCTAATATCAGTACTACGCGCATCAAAACCATGCCTGTCCTGCCGACGATACTCATGTGGCGTACCGTTACCGAAGACGATCAAAACAGATTGATCGAACTCAGAGGCAGTGTCTTAGATAGCCGCTTGCCTGAATATCGCTACCTAACTCAGTACGATAACGCGCAGATGCTACGGGCAAACGTGCCAGCGCAAAGCCGACCCTACGCCCAGCGTCTTGATTGGTTCTCTGGTGATTGGACAGGGTATCGCGTCCAAATGCTATCCGCCACTTCTACCACTAGCGATGCAACCAAACAACTGGTCGTTGATGATTTGCGCATGATGGCAGGTGACACTGCTTTCTTTAGTTTTGTATTGGCGGATAAAGCCAATACAAATGCGCAGTGGCAAGCCATCACACCAACAGAAGCACCTGTCATTAAAGCAGAAAACGAGCCTACGCCGTCACGTTTTGAGCTGATTCAGCAGGGATTTAAAAGGGTATTTGATGAGTCGATGGTAGATGGGGATAGTGGCTGGAAAGTAGTTGAATAAGTCGTGATCGGTAGCGTCATATATTGAATTTTGAAAACACCGTCAATGCACATGCGTATTATGATATTGCGATGCTGAGAGAGGCGCTTAGTAAGTTTGGGTTTGAGGTGATTTAATAAGATATTAAATTGTAGATAAAACCAAGGGATTATAAGGATTTCATATGTTTAGCTATTCAGACGATTTAGATAAATTTCTCAACTCACGACGTCAAACTGTAATCGATAAAAACAATGAAAGTATAAGTAGTATAAGATCTTTGATAAACACTTCCCTATGCTGTCAAATCAGTAAATTTTTAACGATTAAATATATCGATGCTTGCGAAAGATGTTTAGACGAAATTTATGGAAATACTAAATCAACTATAACCTTAGTCGCTAATCTACGTTTTCTATTTGAGACATGTATTAATACACGCCTTTTAAACAAAAAAGCTTCATATAAATATAAAGTATATTATGCAATACACGAAAGTCAGCTTAAAAAATCAGAGAGCTTGATCAGATACATACAGGTCGATTTAACTCGACTGGATAAACTAGAGCTTGAAGAAGTAAAATTTCAGCCTAGCACCACTAGTAATCTTGAAGAGATTAAAGAAAACCTTGCAAACATTGAAAAACTATATAATGAAATAGATGAAGAAATATCTTTATTCCTAGACGCACTTCCACTCAACGGCATTGGTTTTCAAAGACATCATATCCAAAAATATTTGGCTCAAACTGAGGCTAGACGTAATGAAATATCTAATGAATGGGAAGAAACTAAAAAGACTCTAATAAAGGATGAAGATTTTAATAGTTATTTTGATTGTAAGCATCAAGTAAGCAAGATAGAAAAAGAACTAAGAGATTCACGTAATTGGAAAGAAAAAGCTGCTGCTGTTGATTTAAGTGAACTCTATAGCTTTATTTATGATTATACTAGCTCTCTGATACATAGCAACTCGTACTCAATTATCACTTCCAACCAACTTGATAGTAGTGAAGCCATAATGATTAGAAGCCTATCTAATCGTCTAGCTAGCGATATTTTGAAGCAATTAAAAATCTTTGCTTCGATACCAAATTTTAAAGTTATCAATCTTGATGATTAATCAGCGACTCCTAAACTGTTGATTAAAACAAAAAAAAGTACACCTCGCGGCGTCCTTTTTTACCAATCAAGTACCCAATTAAAAATTACACTTCAACGCCAACATCTTGACCTTTATATTTTGCGTTTGCCTAGTCCTATCATTAGCTTATGTAGGAATGTCTCTACACAATCGAGATATGAATCAACAGCACACCTTCACGTTCACCGCCACAATCACTGCATAACTGCTTACACAGAATTAAGCGAAGACATCGCCTTAACATACCAAATCGCACTAACAAACAGCAGCACCGACAACACAGCGCCAAATATTCCCATGATAAACAGTGTCTGTTCCATCGGTGCGACCGAGCGTGGGAAGATATTGGCAATGTCTGCCACATACACCACAAAATACTCCACCGCGAGCAGCAGCAGTATCTTGCCGCGCATTGCTTGGCCATCGAGTCCCGAGAACAGCTGCCAGATACTCAGCACGCCAAGGGTAATCAAAAACACATTAAATAATATCATTACCATGGGTGAATAATTAGGAAACGCCCGCATCCCTACCAAGTTGCTAAATATCACAAAGCACAAATTGATGACCAAGAGTGTCAATATGGCAAGTACTGCGATGCGTGCTTTATTCACCGTGCCCTCGTTTTATTCTCATGGTTGATAGTGCGTATTATAGCGCTGGTGGGGTCATTTTTGCCGATATCAGTTAGCTTGCAGCGTCACGCTTTGCCTGCCATTCCTTTTTTAAGATGGCATATTGCAAGGTGTCTTCATATTTTGGCGTACCGTCTTCGTTTTTGATGAACGAGATAAACTCCACAAAGTACCCCTCTTGACGCAGACCCAAGCGCTCGCACAGTTTTTGTGATGCAAAATTGTCCACTTCGACATAAGCATAGACCCGTCTGGCATCGTCTTTGTCAAACAAATAATCAATAAATGCCTGTGCGCTCTCGCTGGCGTAGCCTTTACCATGAAACTGCGCATTAAAGTTCCAACCGACAGAATAGGTGTCGGGCTCTTCTTTGACATAGAATATCTCGCCAATCACTTTGCCCGTCTCATTCAGACACACAGCGAGATAGTCGCCCTCATCTTTTTGTCTTTTAGCGATTTTTGCTACTGCTGCATCTATCGAAGTGACTTTATCGCCTGCAAAACAGCTGGGTATGGGGCTGGACAGATACTCGAGCAGGTCGGCAGCATCGGCGGCGGCAAAGGGTCGCAGATTTAGGCGCAGTGTGTGTACAGTTGTCATTATTATGATCTCGTTATTATGGTCTTATTATTTGTCTAGGTCATGCTTTATCAAAGTCAGTAAAGTAACTATAAGGCCTCGCTATCTTACCGTGGTATTTTTATTGTCCTATCAGTTTTTATCAAAATACGCACCAAAAAAAGGACACCTCGCGGCGTCCTTTTTATCAATCAAATACTTGGTTGAATATTACGCTTCAACGCCAGCATCTTGACCTTTATATTTTGCGTTTGCATAGTCCCAGTTCACTAGCTTGTCTAGGAACGTGTCAACATAGTCAGGACGACGGTTACGGTAATCTACATAGTACGCATGTTCCCATACATCACAGGTCAATACCGCTACTTGGTCATGTGCCAATGGGGTATCAGCGTTAGCAGTTTTGGCGATAGATAGTTTGCCACCGACTTTGTCAGCGACTAGCCATGCCCAACCTGAACCAAACTGAGTCAATGCTGCGTTTTTGAACTCTTCACGGAACTTATCATAGCTACCGAAATCTTCTTCGATTTTTGCTTTTAAATCGCCAGTAGGTTCGCCGCCGCCGTTCGTTGGCGTCATGCAGTTCCAGTAGAACGTGTGGTTCCATACTTGAGCTGCTTGGTTGAACATACCTTGCTTGCTGTCATCTTTAGCAGTCGCTACGATGATTTCTGGCAATGTTTTGTCTTCTAGACCAGAACCTGGCAACATGTCTTTTAGCTTGTTTACGTAAGCAGCATGATGCTTGTCATGATGATATTCTAGCGTCTCGGCACTGATATGTGGCTCTAGCGCGTCTTTTGCATATGGTAGATCTGGCAATGTGATGTTTGACATAATTATTTTATCCTTGCTTATTTGGCCACTCATACTACTGTCTCTCTAAACTTAGGCAAACCTAAAAATAGATACGCCTTATGAACAGAAACACTTAGTATCGAGCTAAATTGGCTGAGTTTATTGTTTGAAGTGAATGTTATCGCTTAATACACGTTATTGCGTAACACAGTATCACGTATTATTATGAATCCAAAATTAACCTAGCTGTTATTCTTAGTCCATAAGTCAAGTCTTTGACTCTATAGACCTTTATTAACTTAATATTCACAAGCTATAAGATATATTTCACTGTAGCTTGGTATCTATTATAGCAACAGCAACCAATAATATCAGTTACCAAATGTTATAGCTCGTACAATCTGCATCGTCATTGGTTATTTATTCAACGATGACTTTTTACCTCGTCAAACCCTATGCCATCAGTACTAACATCGTTATCGAAGTCGACCTATATAGCATCTATAAAAATACCAAAAGTTAAATCTCAGCTAACTCATTCATCTTTTTTATATAACGGAACGACCCTATGAGCACTATTGATACCGTACAACTCGCTCCCCAATCGACATCTGGCAGCCAATGGGTGCTCGCCAGCAACAATAAAGGCAAATTGGCTGAGTTCAAAAGACTATTTGCCGAAGCGAATTTGGACGTGACGATTGTCCCGCAAGGTCAGCTCGATATCGACGATGCGATTGAGGACGGGTTGAGCTTTGTGGAAAACGCCATTATCAAAGCACGCCATGCCAGCCGTATCAGCGGACTTCCTGCGATTGCTGATGACTCGGGGCTGTGCGTGCCTGCACTCGGTAATGCCCCCGGCATCTACTCGGCGCGCTATGCTGGCGAGCACGGTAACGATAGTAAAAATAACGCTAAGCTAGTCGCGGATTTGCAGCCTATTCGTGACCAGCAGGCCGACTCTTCTAACGCTACAATTAAAGGAATGTTTGTTTGCGTATTGGCAATGGTGCGTCATGCAGATGACCCGCTACCGATTATCGCCCAAGGATTATGGCATGGCGAAATCTTGGATACGCTACATGGTGACGGCGGTTTTGGATATGATCCATTATTTTGGTTACCTGATTTGCAAGCCAGTGCGGCAAGCCTAAGCGCTGCTGATAAAAACAGCATCAGTCACCGTGGTCAGGCAATTCAGCAGTTATTGGCGCAGTTGCCTTTATAGGCTCTCTTGAAAAATAAGTGCGCTTGTAATAGCAAAAAACCTCAGAAACCCTGCCGTCAAAGAGATAATTTTTACTTTAATAAGCAGATAGATTATACTGTTCTACTTTTAAAATTTTGTTGAAATCCGTTATTTGGCTGTATAATTCACCAAAAAGCGTTATTATGCGGTGCATTAACGGTTTATGATTGATATTTGATAGCACTAACAACTTGGGCAAATTTGCCTTTTGGTATCAGCGGCGATTGCTACTGGTGCTGATTTTGAAGTTGTAGCATTATCACTATCCCCTATTTATTCCAACGGCAGCCGTCGTACATGCCCGTAATTTGAGGCACGGTTTGTCTATTACCATTTAACCCTAAGTACTACTCAATCAAACGTACTATTTAATCTTAAAGGTGTAATTAACATGGCTACAGATTTACAAGTCACAACCAACAAGCTATCTAATAAAGAAACTCAGCTAACGGTTAAAGTTCCTGTTGAAAAAATTCAAAACAAAGTTGAAGGCCGTATTCGTCAAGTAGCGAAAACTGCCAAGATTGACGGTTTCCGTAAAGGTAACGTCCCTATGTCACACATCCGCTCTCAGTACGGTGCTGGCATTCAACAAGAAGTTATCAACGATGTGATCCGTGATACGGTTTTTGAAGCGATCAAATCTGAAGACATCCGCGCTGTTGGCATGCCTAACATCGACGACGTCAAACTTGAAGACGATTTCTTGGTATATCAAGCCACTGTTGAAATCTTCCCAGAAGTAGACGTACAAGGTATCGATGAGATCGAAGTTGAGCGTCACACTGCACAAGTGAGTGAAGAAGACGTTGACACTATGATCGAAAACCTACAAAAGCAACGTGAAGAATTCGTTGAGAAAAAGGGTATGGCGGCGAAAGACAACCAAGTGACTTTTGACTTTGAAGGCTCTATCGACGGCGAAAAATTCGAAGGCGGTTCTGCTGAAGATTTCAAATTGGTTATCGGTAGCAACCAGATGATTCCAGGTTTTGAAGCGGGTATCAAAGGCATGAAAGCTGGCGAAGAGAAAGTCATCGACGTCACGTTCCCAGAAGATTATCAAGCTGAGAACTTAGCTGGTAAAGAAGCGCAATTCAAAATCAACGTAAAATTGGTTGAAAAATCTAAGCTTCCTGAAATTGATGATGCGTTCCTTGAGCTATTCGGCGTAAAAGAAGGCGGCGTTGAGAAATTGAAAGAAGACGTACGCAAAAACATGGAACGCGAAATCAAAAACGCTGCGCGTAGCCAAGTGAAGCAAGCAACTTTTGATGCGTTGCTAGAAAAGAACGAATTTGACGTACCAAACGCGATGCTAGAGCAAGAAATCGAGCGTCAACGCAACATGATGATGCAACGTTTTTCTCAGCAGTTCGGCGCGAATGCTGATAGCTTCGATAAAGACATGCTGCCAAATGAGCTATTTGAAGAGCAAGCGCTACGTGCTGCCCGTCTTGGCATCATCGTTGCCCGTGTTATCGACACTAAAGGTCTAGAAGTAGATCAAGAGCGTGTTGAAACCTTTATCAAAGAAGCCGCTGAAAACTACGAAGATCCAAGCGAGGTCATCGAGTACTATACCAATGACAAGCAGCAACGCGCTAACATTGAGTCTGTAGTATTAGAAGACCAAGTAGTAGACTACTTGATCAGCCAAGGCAAAGTGACTGACAAAGAAGTCAGCTACCAAGATTTGCTAGCGGCTCAGCAACAGCAGCAGCAAGGCATGTAATTTAGGCTGAGCGCTGTATGGTGTTAAACCATAATACTTAGATAGCGCTCTTGTTCTATATGTCAAAAAATACGGCCCCGATCGATGATCGGGGCCGTATTTTTTATGGAAGCTTGATAACCGCTTTGTTTAGTAAATCATCATAAAGTTTACTTTATACAAAAGCAGGAACAAACACTGCACCTAGTCCGAGTACGACTAGCCCGCGCTGTAACCATAAGTTATCACCTAGGCGTTGCTGCAGCTGCTGGCTGACCAACGTACCAACTGCATATAGTGCCAACATCGTCACTAGCATCCCTGCATAAAATCCTAGCTGACCACTCACGCCAGCGTTTGCTGGTACTTCCAGCGCATGTGCCAACCCATGAAAGACGGCCAAACCACCAAAACCAAACAATGATAGCTGCTGAATACTTGGCGTGTGCGTTGGTTGAGTACGCGCTGAAAATGCTTCTTGTCGACTCTTATCACTCATCAAAATCAGTGCCAATACGACCACCGATAATGATATAACGACTTCAATTAATCCAGATGATGCAGCAAACCCAACACCGCCAATCAGCACCCCAATAGTGCCCAATATTGCACCTAACGATAACCCTGCCGTCAATGACATCATACCTAAGCGCTGCTTTTGTAGACCATAAAACAACATGCCCATGCCTACTGCCAAAAATAAATGATCAAGACCAGTCACTGGATGCATCAGTCCTGCTTGCAATGTGCCCAAAAATGACGGCGCTTGCATAGTAGCCGAGTGAATATGTCCTGAGTGTGCTTGTGCCAATGATGGTAGCATTAGCGATGTCATCATCACAGCCGAACCAGACACGATATGACGAGCTGAGAGCGCTGGTGAAAAGTGAGAGTTTTTTAAAGTCTTTATCATGCGATTTTTCCTTATTATTACTATTCTAATTGTCGATGTGAGCGACTAGCTAAGCCAGCATGCCATGTTCTTTAATAAAGGCGATAATCTCGTCTAGCCCATCACCTGTTTTCATATTGCTAAATACAAAAGGTTTGTCGCCACGCATTTTTTTGGCATCGCGTTCCATCACTTCAAGCGAAGCACCAACCATTGGTGCAAGGTCAGTTTTATTGATAATTAATAAATCAGACTTGGTGATACCCGGGCCACCTTTACGAGGTATCTTATCGCCTGCAGAGACATCAATGACGTACAAGGTCAAATCAGACAGCTCTGGGCTAAATGTCGCGGCTAGATTGTCGCCACCTGACTCAATGATAATCAACTCCAAACCTTCAAAAGTTGCTTGTAGCTCAGCAATCGCAGTCAGATTAATAGAAGCATCTTCGCGGATAGCCGTATGCGGACAGCCACCCGTCTCTACGCCGCGGATACGTTCAGCGGGCATCGCATCATTGCGAGTCAAAAACTCTGAATCTTCTTTGGTATAGATGTCATTGGTCACGACTGCCATATTGACCGTATCACGCAATTTTTGGCATAGTCGTAATGTCAAAGCAGTCTTACCACTACCAACTGGCCCTCCAATACCAAGGCGTAAGCACGACAAGGCAGGCTGATTTGCGTTTTCACTATCGATATGTGAGTCAGGGACGGCTTGAGTATTTTTTGGTTTTATTGGGGTTAGAGACATCGTAAGCTCCTTAGAGGATTCATATAGAAATAATTATAAATAGAGATAAAGATAAAACTATGAGCGGAACAACCGACTGTATTGCTCCTCATGCATACTCGAGATAATCGCTAAATTAGGTAAATTGTTAGAAATATTGAGCCTTTCATAAAGGTCTTGGCATAGCTGCTGACAGTCTGGTTCTTCACTTTTATCTACAGTATTGGTAGTGTTTGTCGACATGATTAAAGCATCAAAGGCCTGTTGTACATCATCGCTTAGAGCATCGACCTGAGCACCCAAATCGCTTTGTAATTGCCACAGAATACGCTGACCTGCCATTTGCCCTAGCGGTACTGTCTTGACAGCAGCGAGCACCATGTTCTCTAATTGCGCAAATCCATAAGCAGTCATTGACTGCGCTAGTGGCAGCTGCCAATGCTGAGCAATATGAGCAAAAAGTGGCAAAAATCCATCTTCAGGTATCTCGGCCGGTATGCCAAGACTCAGGACTTCGTTGAGCCAAGACACCATGGCTTGTGCCAACTGCTGCGACTCCAGTACAAACTCTTTACTCTCTAGGCCAGCGTGATAATCATGTGCTAAATTTGCTGCTAGTGCTTCATGACCTTGGCTGAGTGCGCACATTATCAGCCCTAATACAGGCAGCTCGTAGCCAATGACTGCAAGCGCTAGATAATCCTGCATAAATGTAAGCGTACTGGCTTCATCATAGACAACCCCTGACTCGATCGCTGACTCCACACCTTGCGAATAGGTATAACTACCAATCGGCAAATTGCTCGATGCCAGCATCAACAGCTGCCCAAGTTGGGTAGGCTGAGCACTGGTATTAACCATCATTTGAATGACCTACAGGCGCATCATGATGACTATGGCTATGTTGATGTCCGTGGCTGTGGCTTTCATCATGGCTATCATTTTTCTTATGGCTATGAGAGTCACTATGCGAATGTGCATGGGAGTGAGAGTGGCCGTGCGAATGCCCTTGGCCCGTTTGATAAGCACCCGTCTCAGGCTCAAATGGCACGGACGTAGACTCGATATGTAGACCAAGGTTTTCTAACATTTGTGCCAGCACATGATCGTTTTCGAAATACAGTGCATACCCTGCTGCGCTGTACTCAAACATCAATGGCACATGACGATTGCCCAAATGATAAGCGCCTTTCATTAGTAGAAAATCATCGTCAGCCGTTACCTTAGTCACCGCTTGCGGCTTGGCGATGACTTGCATCAGCTCACCTGCTGCATTGATAAGCACGTCATCTCCTTTTAAGACGCCCGTACGAGGTAGGTCAATACCGACCGCCTCACCTGAAACAGTGATGGCTCTAAAGCGAGAATGCTGACGAGTATCAAAGTCTAATAGCAGGTAATCGTCGGCTTGATACTGTTCTGCCAATTGCGCTTTTTGGGTATCGCTAAGCGTACTTAAACGGGTATTAAATATTTTCATTATTATTCTCTGGCTGTTGTTGCTCAAACTATTGGTCAATAGTATTGACGGTAAAAGTATTGGGAATAAAGATACGATATCACTCAAAAAACCAACTGGCTGTTGGCATACATAGTTTATGGCTCACTGTCTGTCCTAGAGATCCTACAAACGTATATCATAAGCTCTAAAATAAAAAATAACGCTGCGCCATGGGCAGTACATCAGCTGGCTCACAAGTCAGCGTCTTGCCATCAGCGCGTACTTCGTAGGTCTCAGGATTGATGTCCATATCTGGACAGTAGCTGTTAAAGCGCATATCGCTTTTACGAATCTTACGGATGCCATGTACTGGCTGAATGACTTTGGTCAACCCGAGCTGTTTATCCACTTGTTTGTCGATGGCGGCTTGCGACATAAAGGTGATACTGGTTTGGGCGACTGACTTTGGATAAGACGCAAACATAGGACGATAATGTACGGGCTGGGGAGTAGGAATAGAGGCGTTGATATCGCCCATCGGCACCGCAGCGATAAGTCCACCTTTAATGATGCACTCAGGTTTTACTCCAAAAAACTTAGGCGACCAGAGCACCATATCTGCCCATTTACCCACTTCGATGGAGCCAACCATATTGCTAATGCCATGCGTGATTGCAGGATTGATCGTGTACTTTGCGATATAGCGTTTAATGCGGAAGTTATCATTGTCCTCACTATGATCGTAATCGGTCAAAGTGATGTACTGTTGCTCATCTTCAATAGTTGCCGTAGCATCTGGCGCGAGATGACCACGTTGAACTTTCATTTTGTGCGCGGTCTGCCATGTACGAATGACCACTTCGCCCACTCGACCCATCGCTTGCGAATCACTACTCATCATCGAGATAGCACCCAAATCATGCAAGATATCTTCTGCGGCGATGGTTTCTTGACGAATACGGCTTTCAGCAAAGGCCACGTCTTCAGCAATAGCAGGGCTTAAGTGATGACAAACCATCAGCATATCGAGATGCTCATCAATGGTATTGACGGTGTATGGTCGCGTTGGGTTGGTTGAAGATGGCAGCACATGCGACTCGCCAATAGCCTTTAGAATATCGGGCGCATGGCCACCACCTGCCCCTTCAGTATGGAAAGTATGGATACAGCGGTTTTTAAATGCGCCTAGCGTACTCTCAAGATAACCACTTTCGTTTAGCGTATCGGTATGAATGGCGACTTGCACATCATAGTCTTCAGCAACGCTCAAACAGTTATCGATGGCTTGCGGCGTCGTACCCCAATCTTCATGTAGCTTGAGTCCGACTGCCCCTGCTTCGATTTGTTCAACAATAGGTTCTGGTACACTTACATTGCCTTTACCCAGTAGTCCAATATTCATAGGAATGCTATCAGTAGACTTTAACATCGAGGTAATATGATACGCCCCTGGTGTACAGGTGGTGGCGAGCGTACCTTGAGCTGGCCCTGTGCCGCCGCCAAGCATCGTAGTCACTCCTGACATCAGCGCGGTCTCACACTGCTGAGGCGCGATAAAATGAATATGACTATCGACACCGCCTGCGGTGATAATCTTTCCTTCACCAGCGATGATCTCAGTCGCGCCGCCAATAGGAATATCGATGGCAGGCTGAATGTCAGGATTGCCCGCTTTGCCAATGGCACTGATACGACCATCTTTGATACCAATATCGGCTTTGTAGATTCCTGTATAGTCTACAACGAGCGCATTAGTAATAACCGTATCGGCAACTTCCGCACCTAGCAGCTGCCCTTGACCCATACCATCACGGATGACTTTACCACCGCCAAATTTGACTTCTTCACCTTTGATTTCGACAGACTTGCTACTACTTTCACCACTTTGCGACGTATCCGCTTGGTCAACAGCAGTATCTTTATGACTGGTTAAATCAGCCTCGACTTGTAGCCAAAGCTCGGTATCAGCGAGACGGACTTTGTCACCAGTGGTCGGGCCAAAGTGCTCAGCATAAATCTGCCGACTGACTCGTTTTTGCGAGGTGGCTTTTAGCTTTTCATTATCAGCTTTATCCGACAGCTCATTTGAATGAACTTCGCCCATGACGCGACCCGCGAAGCCGTAAACTTCCTGCTTGCCAGCATAAGCCACCAACTCTACTTCTCGCGACTGTCCCGGCTCAAAACGAACTGCCGTTCCGGAGATAATGTTTAGGCGAAAACCACGTGTCCGTTCTCTATCAAAACTCAGCGCATCATTGACCTCATAGAAATGATAATGCGAGCCGATTTGGATCGGTCTATCCCCAGTATTGCTGACACTGATGGTCTGTACCTGTCGACCTTGGTTTAAGATAATATCGCCATCTTGGATATGGTATTCACCTGCTTGCATGGTAGCCGCCTTATTTTATAGTGAGCATTTCAGTGCTATAACAATGGTATACAGCGTTACACGATGGGATTATGTACCGTGACCAATTTGGTGCCATCAGGAAAAGTCGCCTCGATTTGCACTTCATCGACCATCTCTGCGACACCTTCCATGACATCATCAGAAGACAAATACGTAGCACCCTCACTCATTAGCTCGGCAACTCTTTTGCCATCTCGTGCGCCTTCCATCAGCAGCATACTAATATAAGCGATGGCTTCGGGATAGTTAAGCTTAACACCGCGATTTTTGCGGCGCTCAGCGACCATACCCGCAGTAAATAGCATGAGTTTGTCTTTTTCTGTTGGGGTCAGATGCATGGTAAATCCTTATTTTATTTATTATGAAACTGATAACAGACCAGCAGGTTGTGTCGCTTAGTTATTAAAAACCGTAACCTAGGTGTCCCAAATACGCGGACGACAAGGCTCAAGCTGCCACCAATGATGTCGCAAGACTTCTCTTAGATGATAAAACGCTTCAAAACAGCCGCGCACATCTGAACCAATATAGCGGATATTGACTGCCTGACCGTTATGAGTGCAGTAGACAGGCAACTGTGCCTGAGCAATGGCTTGGCGCAATGCGGATACGGTGCTGTCTAAATAACGAGTTAATGACTGTTTGGTCGTGGCTAGTGCCGTCTCAGTTGATTGCGTGGTTTGGGAGGCAGATAATGCGCGATTGTCATGTACGTCGCTCAAACTTGGCACGGCCCAAAACGATCCATAAATATGCTGATCTGCTAATCCTAAGTTTGATGTAAACCAGCGACTGCCAGCAGACTGATCTACACGTTCAGCAACGATAACCTTACCATCTCGGTAGATATTTAAGCCAGTATGATAACGCCCTTGCAGGAACTGCTCATCATATGCTTGCCGCCCAAATACGCTAATCTCCCATGTCAGCAAGCTAGAGGAATCAGCTAAATCAAAGCGACTCACTGCATGCATATTGGCTTCGTTATAGATAATACTTTCTTGTGGTAGCCATTCTAAACGGGTATGTGCCCCGAGTTTGGCTTGCACATGTTGGCTTGCATAGGCAGCTATCTCGTCTTGGCTCATACTTTGGTGCGTGTCGTTGTCGCCCAACGGATCTTTAAGTTTTTGGCTGACACTGTCTTTGCCGTACCATTTACCTGCCCCTGGTGTAGTGATAACAGCATGGCTACCATTACCCAAATTTAGGTCTATGGTCAGCGTGTCACCGCCTGCGATACCTGCTGGCGGATACAACATCAATATATGACAAATACCTTGCTGTACACGTGGCTCAGGATATAGGGCACGCTGTACCATAAGCGCGCCCGTGTGCTTACGATGAGATAGCCGCGTCTTAGCGGTAGCAGCCAAAATTTTGGCAGTATCTGTGCGCTTAACAGTGTCAAAACTCAATGTTAAAGAAGAAGCCCAACTCATTTTATATACTCATTTGCTCATTTTGCTCATTAAATACGATCTGGTAATCTATTTCCTGACCAAAAAGTCAGCTAATCTCACTGTCCATACAATCATCATGCCAACTCATATGCTCACGATCTTGCACAAAGTAAGCTTATACACCCAACATAATGATTTCACTTTGGTTTTGACTACTCATTTTGGCTCATTTAAACCATAAAGCTTGTTTAACTATTTTTTAATCAGCCTTTTACCTCTGATAACTCTTAGATGGATAGCGATTTGCACCAAAATATGGCATTTTTTAATAATATGCACCATTTTTTAGCATTTGAACTTTGACAGTCAACACAACAGTTTACGCTGCCCTTTCTACTTATCAGAATGATTATGAGTAAATGCGCTTAAGGATTCTTTTGATAACCCACCATTTGCACAATTGAGTAGTAAGATAGGTAGATTGCAAGGCAGTTAATCAGGTATTCTATGTTAAAAAGCGCGGTGAGACAGCGCCCCATGATATCCATATCAGGGTAAGTTTCTGTGGAATACGCCTGATTTGCAGACAGTCAAGACAGTATCTGCCTTTTTTGAATATTCTTTCAACTTATATATAAAAATAGAGCGTACTCACTTTTTCGTCTATTTTATGCACAAACCGGCTTTATAGGCTTGAATAGTGCGCGTAGCCACCCTATAAACTACCCATTAGCTCAAAACCTACTAAACAATAAAACCATTTTTACTTTATACCTTTATCTATAGGACTCTTCTATGACAGATTATGAACGCATCACTGCTAACCCACATTTTGATATGCTGATGAGTGCGCACAAAGAAGTACAAACCACACAAGCGGCATTAGTACCAATGGTGGTTGAGCAGTCTTCACGTGGTGAACGCTCGTTTGATATTTTTTCACGCCTATTGCGTGAGCGCGTTATCTTTTTGACAGGTCAAGTCGAAGACCATATGGCCAACCTGATCGTCGCGCAGCTACTATTCTTAGAAGCTGAAAACCCAGACAAAGATATCCATTTATATATCAACTCACCAGGCGGCTCAGTAAGCGCAGGTTTGGCGATCTTTGATACCATGAACTTTATCAAGCCAGAAGTATCCACCATCTGTATGGGCGGTGCTTATAGCATGGGCTCATTCCTATTGGCCGCTGGTCAAAAAGGCAAACGCTACTCACTCGCCAATGCTCGTGTGATGATTCACCAGCCATCAGGCGGCGCGCAAGGTCAAGCGACAGATATCGAGATCAATGCCCGTGAGATTCTAAAAACTCGCGCACGCTTGAACCAGATTTTAGCTGAGCGTACTGGTCAGCCAGTAGAAAAAATCGAAAAAGACGTTGAGCGTGATTTTTGGTTAGATGCTAAAGAAGCTAAAGAATATGGTTTAGTTGACGAAGTATTAGAACGTCGTCCTGATTCTTTGTAATCTAAGCATAAGCGCTATGCCTCTCAATTGAGAGTGTCATCATAAGAATATTTATAGTCTATTTGCACTAAGGTAAACCATCTGACATATCTAAAAGATATCAAACAGGTGTGATTATCTGGCTGATACAATCATTGATATGTGGCAAATAGACTAACCAGTTTTAAACTTTAGGAGCGCCTTTTATGGCAGAAGATAATACCCCGCATTGCTCGTTTTGCGGTAAAGCCAAAAGCGATGTCCAGCAGCTGATTGCCGCTGACGATGCCAACATCTGTAATGAATGTATCGAGTTATGTACTGATCTAATCGCAGATAGCGCAGAATATAGCGATGATGACAGCGAAATAGATACTTCTTGGGTCAATAAAAAACTCCCAACGCCAAAAGAGCTACGTGCTAAGCTTGACGAATATGTGATTGGTCAGGACGCTGCCAAAAAAGCCTTGTCTGTTGCGGTCTACAACCATTACAAACGTCTAAAGGTTAGCCAAACACTCGCTAATGACAGCAAAAAATCTAAAATCGGCGCTGATGATGCGATGGTAGAGTTGGCAAAAAGTAACATCTTGCTGATTGGTCCGACTGGTTCTGGTAAGACATTGCTAGCGCAAACCTTGGCTCGTTTGCTTGATGTGCCGTTTGCGATGGCTGATGCCACTACCTTAACCGAAGCAGGTTATGTGGGTGAAGACGTCGAAAACATCGTACAAAAGCTACTACAAGCGTCTGATTATGATGTGGCCAAAGCTGAGCAAGGTATCATCTATATTGATGAGATCGACAAAATCAGTAAAAAAGGTGATAACCCATCGATCACTCGTGATGTATCGGGCGAAGGCGTACAGCAAGCATTGCTAAAGCTTATCGAAGGTACGGTTGCTGCGATTCCGCCGCACGGTGGTCGTAAGCATCCACAGCAAGAGCTGATTCAAGTCGATACCAGCAACATCCTAATTATCGTCGGTGGCGCGTTTGCTGGACTGGATAAAGTCATTCAGCAACGTACAGAAAAAGGTGGTATCGGTTTTAACGCTGATGTCAGCTCAAAAGATGACAGTCGTCGTAGCTCAGACTTGCTACAAGAAGTTGAGCCAGAAGATTTGATCAAATTTGGTTTGATTCCTGAGCTAATCGGTCGTCTACCTGTGCTTGCTGCGCTAAAAGAGCTTGATGAAGAGGCATTGGTACAAATCCTCACCGAACCGAAGAACGCACTGGTCAAACAGTACAAGTATTTGTTCGATATGGAAGGTGCTGAGATTAGCTTTACGCAAGAAGCACTTGATGCCATTGCCAAAAAAGCTATGGAGCGTAAAACTGGCGCGCGTGGTCTACGTTCTATTGTAGAAAACGCCCTGCTTGAGACCATGTATGAGCTACCTTCTATGGAAAATGCCAAGACCGTGATGGTTGATGCAGAAGTCATCAACGAAGGTAAAATTCCTAAAATTGCTTAATGCATAATGAGACTTAGATGGCTCATTATTAGTAATGAGTTATTCGAAAAAGCGTCTGGCTTTATAAGCCATGGCGCTTTTTTTATGTCTATTGATTGCCTACATTATTTATCAAAAACTCGATTAATCTTTATATTGTAAGAGTACTTAACAGCATAGCGCTTTAGAGATAATTGACGCTCCTTATCATAAAATGACAGCAGCGTTTATCAATCGCAAGTAGACCTCATCACTAATCATGCTAATGTAGATAATCTGTTTCAACTTTTATTCTACTGCTGTTTTCCAACGTCTATGGCACCTATGAATACCCATTCTTAATAATACAAAGGATTGTTTATTATGCTTAACAATATAACCACGATGGCGTCATCGTTACGTCAGCACCTGCCCTTTTATACACCCAGCGAACAAGATAATGATATTGCACCTTATTACCAAAACCATGTCGCCGCCATTACTGGCGCAGGATCTGGAATGGGACGTGAGCTTGCGCTTCACTTAGCAAAAATGGGCTGTCATGTGGCGCTATCAGACATCAATGCAGAGCAACTGGCACGAACCAAAGAAATGCTAGTTGGTTACGACATTCAAGTAACAACAACCGTGCTCGATGTGTCAGACAATCAAGCCATGCAAGCGTGGGCGGATAGCGTGATGAGCGATCATGGCAAAGTCAATTTCATCTTTAACAATGCAGGCGTGGCCTTCTCATCGACGATAGAGGGCGCTAGTATTGAAGAGCTTGAATGGGTGATGGATATCAATTTTTGGGGCGTGGTTTATGGCACCAAAGCGTTTTTGCCATTGATCAAAAATAGCGTCAAACAAAGCGAAGTGACGAGTGATAATCAGGACGATCAACCCTGCCAGTTTAAAGAACATGGTCATGTTATCAATATATCCAGCCTGTTTGGCTTGACCGCTCAGCCCTCATATTCTGCTTATAATGCCAGTAAGTTTGCGGTACGCGGCTTCACAGAGAGCTTGCGTCAAGAGCTTAACATTCAGAAATGCGGTGTATCAGCGACCTGTATCCATCCAGGCGGCATCAAAACCAATATTGCCAATAGCGCACGTGGCAATGATAGTACCAGTACAGTCGGTATGCCTACTGGTGATCAAGCCATTAGAAGCTTCAATAAACTGTTGAAATTCGATGCCAGCGAAGCGGCTTGGATTATTCTACATGCCGCTGCGACCAATCAGCAGCGTTGCTTAATTGGAAATGATGCCAAAATGGTTGATGCCATTCAGCGGGTATTCCCATCACATTATAGTCAGGTACTGAACGGGGCCACTCAGTTAGCGCGCAAACTAAAGCCGCGACGCAATAATAAGCGCAGTGATAAAACAAGTACCGCGCCATAACGGACTGACGCTCCTTAAATAAAAAAGCCCTACTGTTTTTAACAGCAGGGCTTTTTTGTTGTATGGTCACGAATACAAATTTTTAACCGTTTTTAAGGCAACTTCATATCACCAGCAACTAGCCAACCCATACGGCGCATGATGTAGGCAACTAAACCTGCAATCACCGCAGGCAATACAAACATCAGAAGGATAATCGCTGTCCATAATTGACCAGTACTCATGATTTCTTGTGATGCTTCAATAACGCCGAACACGCCAACCAAACCAGCGGTACCCATACCAGCCCCTGTCGCTGTACAAGCCAAACCAAATCCGACAGTCGCGATAGGGCCAACGATCGCGCTCGCAATAACGGCAGGCAATAGGACTAAAGGTTTTCTAAGCACATTAGGGATTTGCAGCATGCTGGTACCCAGTCCCTGAGAGATGACGCCACTGAATCCATTATCCTTAAAACTGGCCACGGCAAAACCAATCATATGCGCTGCACAGCCAACAACTGCGGCACCGCCAGCCAAACCACCAAGGCCAATCGCAATACAAATAGCAGCGCTCGATGTTGGTAGCGTCAATAAGATACCAACGACGACTGCAATCACGATACCCATCAGCAATGGCTGTAGCTCAGTTGCCGCGTGAATCCCTTGCCCAATCGCATTAACTGCCGCAACAACAGGTGGATTGAGTAGCGCACAGACCAATAGCGCGATACCACACACTGCTAAGGGCACTAATAAAATATCGAGCTTAGTCTTGCCTGCGATCCACGTACCAGCGCGATAAGCGAATACAGACGTCAGATAAGCACCAATTGGATTGCCAGGTAATGCCACAAAAGTCGCAGGGCCACTCTCTTGCGCCGTAAATAACGTCCCTGCCATTAGTGCTTCAGAATGCGCACCCAACATACCTGCCACTAGGCAGCTAAGCATCACGAGTGTTGGCGCTTTTAAATAATAAGCAATACCTACTCCGATACCAGCACCCATCAATATCGAGGCAAGTTTCCCGACCGCGACCAATGCTGGCAAATCTAACCAGCCACCGATTTGCGAGATAATCAAGCCAGCAATTAGTGTGACAAATAGCCCTAAAGCCATACCAGTAAAAGCATCGATAAAGTATTTTTGAAAGAATGCTTTGATAACGTCTGCTTGCGGTGTTACTGAGTTAGATACGGTCATAACCATACTCTTAATGGATGTTTTGATAGGATAAAACAATTAGAAAGCTTTTGATAAAATCAAGAGATAAAAAAAGCGTCATGACGACGCTTTTTTTCTTATTTATACATACAGCTACTCAAGATGATGGAATCTAAATCTAGCGACGCTGTTCAACGATAATAGAGTCAATACCATTGTTCTGTAAGCGCTGCTGTGCTGTTGTCACTGCCTGACGGTTATTTAACGGACGCGAGATTACCTGATAGATCGGCAGACCATTGCCTGTCGTGTTTTTGACTACTCTGGCATCAACACCCGCCATCAATACTTGGGCGCGGCGACGATCTGCTTCATCTGCATCACTAAAGCTATTGATCTGCAAAATATAGGTCGCAGCAGGTTTGGCAGCTTGAATACTTGCCGTTCCTGCTCCTGCATTGTTACTGCGGGTCGTAGAACTACTGGTGTTAGCAGGTGGCGTACCATCATAGGTTGCGTCCTCTTCAACGACAACGATATCATCGCCCGCAGCAGTATTACTACCGCCACTGGTCTCGCCTGCAGGACTTTCCGCATTACCAAAGCTACCAGCATTATCTATACCATTAGCTGCCGTACCATCCGGCTGGGTCACGACGACATCCGGCTCAAACGCGCCAATATCTCCTATCTGATCGTTATCAATCTCAGCGATATCTTCATCAGGGATGGTTGCCATCTCTTGATTGGGCAAAATATCGTAGAATTCATAATCGCCATTATCGGTATCAGTATCTACGCGCGGCTGCACCTGCCGATCAGGATCGTTCTCGGCGCTACCATCAGCGGGACTAAAGTTGAATAATGGTGAAAGGTAAATAAATACCCCGATCATAAGGGTCAATACGGCCCCAACAAACATCCACAATAAGCCCGATACGCTACTTGATTTGCGCTTTTCTGTTGCGCCTTTCGGTTTTTTGGCTAGCATGGATCTCGTTCTCCCTACTGAATTTAACGGTCATCATCGAATTAATGCTATTGGCTGTCTATACTCATGTCACATGTTAGAACATTACTACATAGCAGAAGGTGCAGACAAGCCAAGCAAACCAAGGCCGTTCGCCAATACCTGTCTAACTGCTTTTGACAAACGCAAACGTGCTTGCATCAATGCCATCTCATCTGAGCTTGGTGTTTCACCTGACGTGAGACTCACAGGCAAGATACGATTGGTGTCATACCAGCCATGGAACAATGCAGCAAGCTCTTTTAAGTAGTTAGTCAAAACATGTGGCTCGTAGCCAGTCGCTGCACGTAATAGTGTCGCTGGATAGCCTGCTAATAGTTTAATCAACTCGTCTTCATTGGGCGCGCTAAGCAGGTCTTGATGTGCCAAACCAACAGCATCATCTGCTGCTAAATCATAAGTTGCCAGTTTTTCTAATACACGGCAAACGCGCGCATGCGCATACTGAATATAATACACTTGATTGTCTTTGCTTTGTGATTTGGCAAGCTCTAAATCAAAATCAATGTGCACTTCAGGCTTGCGCGCGACATAGTAAAAACGTGCCGCATCATTGCCCACTTCTGCACGCAGATCACGCAGGGTAACGAACTGACCTGAGCGTGAAGACATCTGTACTTTTTCACTGCCGCGCCATAACGCGACAAACTGTACAAGCACAACATCCAGACGTTCAGCATCAATACCCAACGCGAGCAGCGCCGCTTTTACGCGTGGGACATAACCATGGTGGTCAGCGCCCCATACGTTAATCACTTTATCGAAACCACGATCGAACTTGTTTTTATGATAAGCAATGTCCGAGGCAAAATACGTCGACTGGCCATTAGCGCGGCGAACCACGCGGTCTTTTTCATCACCAAAATCGGTCGATTTAAACCAGATATTACCGTCTTTTTCGTACAAGTAACCTTTGTCATCGAGTATTTGTAGGACAGGCTCAATCTCGCTATCAATCGATCTTTCGCTGAACCAACACTCGTAGCTCACACCAAAGTCATTCAAATCGTCTTTGATATCTGCCAAAATGCTGCTCAATGCCGCATTCAAAAATAGCGCATAGCTATCATCAAGCAAGGCTTTGCTATTCGCAATCAAGCCATCGATATGCGCTTCTTTATCACCAGACACTAAGGTTTTTTCACCGTCAGTATTAATCTCAAATTGCGCATCTTCCGGCGCATCCTTGGCAACTTGTGCAAACTCGTGTACGTAGCTATCGCCATGTTGCGTTTTTAGCGTCTGCGCGATATCGCTGACATAGTCACCTTGGTAGCCATTGACTGGGAACGTTACTTGCTCACCATTTAGCTCTAGATAACGCAAATACGTACTGGTGGCTAAGATGTCCATTTGGCGACCAGCGTCATTGACATAGTACTCGCGAGTGACGTCGTAACCGATGGCTTCTAGCAAGTTTGATACGCTCATACCAAACGCTGCACCGCGCCCGTGACCGACATGCAGACTTGAGGTTGGATTGGCAGAGACAAACTCGACTTGTACCTTTTGCCCATCAAACTGATTACTCAGACCAAAACGATCTTGTAAGGTAAAGATATCGTCTAATACCGAAAACTTAGCCTCTGAGTTTAAAAATACGTTAATAAACCCAGGACCGGCGATTTCTACTTGGCGAATGTCTTGATTCTCAGGCAGCGCGCTGACGATCTTTTCAGCGAGTTGACGCGGATTGGCCTTTGCCGCTTTGGCCGCCGTCAGTGCGATATTGCTGGCAAAATCACCGTGGCTAAGGTCTTTAGTACGCGTGATTTGACTGTTATTCTGCCAGTCGCTTGGTAGCGTACCATCTGCTTGTAGGGTTTGAATCGCATCATTGAATAGGGATGCAAGCGTATCAATTTGGGCTTGTGACATAGGGATTTGAACTCAATTAAATAAACAACAAAAACGGTGCGAATGCGAGCAGTCGATAACTGCTTATTATAATGTCGACCGACATTGCAGGGATAAAATAATGCAAAAAGATAAGTAATCTGTAAATATAACAATCTTTGCGCTTTATTGCACCATTTGCGCCAAAATTAGCACTAAAATCTTACCTTTATGACAACTAAGATTGATAATTGGGATTAATATAAATTTTGTTTGCTCGTTTGCTGATGCTTAGTGAAATAAATCTGGTACAAATAATATAGCATTGATAAGCAAATGACTTTGTCAATTGTAGCGTTCCTGTTGCCTGATACTGAGCAGTCGTTTATACGCAACTGCTTACACGTTATAATGATGGTTTATATTGCGTTTCTATGACGCTTTTACGCCATAGAAGACGCGTTATTACCCTATAGGATTATGCTATGTTTGCTATTGCTGCCAGTACGGTCACCAGTTGGGGCTTATACGTCTTACTGCCGATATTCATCGCTTTCTTATTCTTTATCATGTGGGATATCTCTAAAAAGTCTGATGCTGGGCGCGCGGGTACCTTTTGGATCTTTTTGGCCCTTGGCGCAGGCTCTGTTGGCTTCATCCTTAAAATAGTCATGGAAGTCGCTTTCAAAAAATGGCTGATATAATCAGTCATTTTTCGTCATTAAATCCCAAATATTTCTTATTGAGCCTTACCATTACTGTCTATGACTTTACTCGCATAGGTGGGTAGATCCCATGCCCCACCAGCAAAACCGCGACACAATCCTGTGCTCGCCTCTGCGCTCTTAACAAACGTTTTACCATTCCACGTCCATGTCGCACTATTCCAGCAATCACCGATGCCGCGGTCTTTGTTAGCGGCGCGGATCTCACCTGCATCATACTCATTACCTGCTGTCGTAATGAGCATAGGATTGCTAGGCTTATCGTTATTAATGAGCCAATAACCCGTGCTTGAGTTGTAAGGGCCTGACCAGCAGAGATGCGTGGCTAACGTATGCGCTTTATCTACTGGTATAAAGTCCCAGCCAAGCATAGTAGAACCATACTCTGACATCCGTTGATACTCTTCGGTTTTTGGATTGACCAGCTCACAATCACCCATCGTATTTCCAGATCCGATGAGCTGCTTGGAGTCAATATCGACCCATTTATTTATATTTTGCTGAAAGTATTTACGTTTTGAGCCAGTTAGCGCATTGCTATTTTTTGCCGAATACGCAAATGCTTTATTGATGGTGGGCATTGGCAATGCTGCTTTTGGCGTTTGTTGATTGCGCTGGGTTTTGCTGATCAATGCCATCGATGTCCCTACTCGGCCCTGCACATCATCGAGCTTGAGCAATACCGATGATATCCCTTTGTCGCTGATACGCCAGCGATTGTTACCCGCTCTGACTTCTATCTTGTTCGTGATACGAGCCTTATCTATAATTGCTTGTGTTTGCTTAGCAGATAGATCATATAATGCAGGGTCACTTCCAGTGAGCTGCAATGTCCCATAGTTTTTATTATTTAACCACAGCTCAGCCTTATCTTTGGACGATTTTGATGCCAGCTGAATTTGTGCCTTTGGTGTGGCAATTTTTGGCGATACGGTAAATAGCACTGAAGCAGGCTTATCTATTGAGGCTTCGCTTGAGTAGCCAGCCACTCGGCAAGTTCGCGTATTATCACAAACCACTTGCCAGTCGTCTTGTACAAAGCCCCAGCCTTCAGACGGTGTGCCGTATCCTGCCATAGCAGGTAGCGATAGCGAACCGATCGTAGCCATCATTAAAGCAGCTGACATTTTCATTATTACTTCCTTGTATTGTTATTCTACTCAACGCTATTTTTTTGCAATCAAGGTTGCACGCATAGGTGCAGGATAGCCTTCAATAGTCTTTGTGGCATCACTAGGATCTAAAAAATCGGCTAACGAATGATAGGTCATCCATTCGGTTTTTCGTTGTTCCTCTGTCGAAGTGACAGCCACATCGACACAGCGCACATCCGAGAAACCGACTTTTTCTAGCCAGCCTGTCAATGCCGCAACTGACGGTAAAAAATACACATTATTCATCTGCGCGTAGCGGTCGTGCGGTACCAGGACCGTATTGGCATCACCTTCGATAACTAACGTCTCAAGCACTAGCTCACCACCTTTAACCAACTGCCCTTTCAGCTGTTGTAAATGCTCGAACGGTGACTGGCGATGATAGAGCACGCCCATGCTAAATACGGTGTCGAACAGTTGGCTATACTCAGGCAATGCTTCAAGTGGCACAGGAATATAATGCGTACGATAGCGGCCCGTCTCATGAGCATCTGCGCTGCCGACAAAATGACGAATCGCCATAAACTGATGGTAAAACAAGCACGATGGATCAATGATAATGACGGTATCTGCCTCCGCGCCAGCCATACGCCAACCGTGATAGCCAGAGCCGCCGCCGACATCCAATACGCGGCGACCATCTAGCCTACTCAAATGCGGCGCAACACGTTGCCATTTCCAATCACTATGCCACTCAGTATCAATCTTAATACCTGACTCATCATCGCCAATCTGAAATGGACCTTTGCGCCACGGCATCAGCTGCTTTAATAATGCTGTCGTTTGTTTGCGCTGAGACTCATTTAGACTTGCCTCAATCGTCAATGTATCGCTGTTTAGATCGACGTGATTGACCATCAAACTTGGTAAACGCGCCACAGACGCTTGGTAGGCAGGCGCGTGCGCGTAGTTGGCTTTGTCTTTTATATCACCTAACCATGTTGGCAGTCGCGTCAGCCATTCGTAAGCACTTGGGTACTGCTGTGCTAGCTCTAGCAGGGTTAGATATAGTTCGCGTTCGGCGTTGATGATAGTATCGTTGAGCATAAAAGCAGATTACCGTATTGATTAAGAAATGACTGTGTTAAAAGTAAGGATTATTTAAACGCCACAATAGAGACAAAATTCAAAAACTGAAACCACGTTAGATGACGCTTAAAGCCAACTTGATCTAACCGTGCATGATGCTCATCTAACGTATCCGTAATCAATACATTTTCTAGCGCATTGCGTTTGCCGCTGATTTCCATCTCGGTGTAACCATTGGCACGTTTGAAATCGTAATAACGCTCAACCAACCACGCATCGTACTGCTCATCAAAGGCATGGGTTTTTTCCGTTAATACCAGTATGCCGCCTTCACTCAGCGCCGCATAAATCTTCTCTAATACTGCGACTCTATCGGCTGCTGGTAAAAACTGTAGCGTTAGATTCAAAATAACCATGTCGCATGGCTCAAGCTCAATATCGCGGATGTCTGCAGTGATTACTTCGATATCATGCTCAGGATAGTTGTCACTCAATAACGTCGTGGCTTCGGTCGTCATCGCAGGCGAAATATCAATCGCTTGAATCTGCAAATCTTGCGGATCAAACTCACCAGCCAGCGTCATACTGGCGGCACCAAGCGAGCAGCCCAAATCATAAATACGGCTAACGCGCTGACCACTACCCTTTTGCTGACGATACTTGCAGTGACGACGGGCAAAGATGGGCAGCATGGCCAATACCTGACCATAACCGGGTACGCTACGACGAATCATATCGGGGAAACAAGCCACCACTTGCTCATCAAAAGAAAAACGCGCCGCTTTATCTAATGGCGTGGTAAACGGTTTATCAAAAAGGGTATCATGTTTGATAATGGCAGGCTGGGATTGGCTCATGGGGCGACTCGTATTCTGTGATAATAGAACGTAAATAAGAAAGTACTTGGCAGTTTTGCTCGAGCTATTCATCGATAGCAAATCAACGTAGCAAAAGCCCATTATAACATTACTGTTTGTTACTTATCGCCACCAGATGCCCTGCTAAGCTAAACGACATTGTTTGATAGATAACACCTAGGCAAACAACGATGATTTTATATTTATAAAAATAGGAAAAAATTATGCAAACAATCGTATTAGGTGGTGGCTGCTTTTGGTGCACCGAATCCGTGTTTTTATCTGTAAAAGGCGTGCAGTCTGTCGTTTCAGGCTATATGGGCGGCGACGCGGTATCAGCCAATTATGAAGCCGTATGCGGTGGTGACACTGGACACGTCGAAGTCATTAAAGTTGAGTTTGATGAGACGACCGTCCCGTTAGAAGTCATCCTCGACGTATTTTTTGCCACGCATGATCCCACCACGATGGATCGTCAAGGCAATGATGTTGGCAGTCAGTATCGCAGCGTGGTCTTTTATACTGAGGAAGATCAGAAACCAACAGTTGACCGTACCATCAACAAACTGCGTGACATGGGCGTCAATGTAGTGACGGAAGTGCATCCTGCCGTTGAGTTTTACCAAGCGGAAGATGCACATCAAGACTTCTTCAACAGAAACCCAGGACAGGCTTATTGCAACTTTGCCATACCACCAAAACTCGCCAAATTGCGCAAAGAATTTAGCAAGTACATGGTAAGCTAAACGACAGATTAAATAATGTATGATTCATTCAAAATATATTTAACGTGATGGTCGATACTAGCCAAATACCTAAGCCAAACACTTATCATATAGGTGTTTGGCTTTTTATTACTGTTCACTATTTGAGTATCACTCATCAATATTTACAGTAAAAATCCTTCATATAAACAATCATAATGAGAGGTCACCGCATGAACCCTGAGTTTTGGCACAAACGTTGGCAAGAAAAGCGTATCGGTTTCAATCAGTCAGCTGTTAATCCATTATTAACTGAGTATATTAATCACTTAGATTTAGCAGCAGGTAGCCGCGTCTTTGTTCCTCTTTGCGGCAAATCTATTGATATGGTTTGGCTCGCGGCACAAGGGTATGACGTGGTGGGCGTTGAATTAGTCGAAACAGCCGTGCAAGAATTTTTCGCTGAACAAAATATCCAGCCTATTGTCTCTCAGCATGCAGAAAACCCAGATATTAAATACTACCAAGGTCAGCTGGTAGACGATGAAGAGCAGCAAACTATTACGTTATGGGTCGCTGATATCTTTGCGCTAACATCTACAGATATTGGTACTATCGATGCGATATATGACAAAGCAGCATTGATAGCCCTGCCAGCTGATATGCGTCCCGACTATAGCGAACAGATACGTAAAGTTAGCGACAATGCGCCACAACTACTAATAACGCTTAATTACGATCAAAGTAAAAAGGATGGGCCGCCGTTCTCTATCAATAGCGAACAGCTGCAGCAATATTATGGCAGTCACTATCAGCTCTGTGAGCTATCAAGCGAACCTGCCTCTATAGGGTCTGCACCTAATCTAAAAGTCACAGAGCATATTTGGTTATTGAAATAAGCAATAAAGAATTGGTTTGCGCAGCGTTGAGTTAGTATTCAATCACAAGGAAGAAGCGGAATGAAAATATTCGTTGGTTTAATAAGTTTGATCGCTGTCTTACTGGTCGCACTCGCAGGGCCACTCTATAAGTTTGGCTTGATTGATTTAGCGACTGCATTTACAGGGTTCAAATTTGGGGTGTTTGCTGGTATCGCGGCATTGATACTACTAGCCATACAGCTATTGTTTAAACGAAATACGGCGAGCATTGGTAGTGCATTAATCTCGGCAGTGCTTGCGATCATCGCCATTGCCATACCGCTTAGCATGATGAATACCGCCAAAAACGTACCGCCCATTCATGATATCTCGACCGACTTGGTGAACCCACCTGAATTTGTCGCCATTGCCCCACTACGCGCTGATGCACCCAATCCAGCAGCTTACGATGGTATCGAGACCGCAGAGCAACAACGCAGTGCCTATCCTGACCTACAGACATTACGCTATGACCAAACGCAACCTGAATTGATTGCGGCAAGCACACAAGCCATTGAGAACTTGGGCTGGGAGCTGGTCAATATTGATGCAGACAAAGGCATTGTAGAAGCGACGGACACCACTGCTTGGTTCGGCTTTAAAGACGATATCGTTGTCCGTATCACGGATAACGAGAATGAACGTTTAGTCGATATACGTAGTAAGTCGCGGATTGGTGGTAGCGATTTGGGCAAAAATGCGGCGCGGGTTCATAAGTTGATTGATGAGCTAGATAATGTGCTAGCTAAGTAGATAGGCTCTATCTGCTAGAAAAGCTCTGAAATTTAAATGCTTTCTAGCGCTTTGAACTTTTAGCTCAACAAAATACTCTCCCAACCTCACGCCATCGTCAATTTATCGTAACCATTCATAATCTTAGTACTTCGACAGCTTTTCTTTACTGTTTAGATTGGTTACTCTACGTTAATATCGTTTTTTTACCTTTTGCTTTTTTCTTTCAATAATCACTTTGATGTTTATAGGATATTTTCATGCGTTTGACTCCCCTCTCTACCTTGTCGCTGCTTAGTGTTGCGGTCGGCATTAGTCTCGCTAGCACCGCTCAAGCCGCGCAGCCACCAGCACCGGATCTATCCAATAGCGAATTTCAGCAATGTTTGGATGGTCTAAAAAACTCAAGCAAATTTAGCGATGTAAACAGCTATACTTTTAATAATTATCGTCCAAGCCAACCTGATCCTAGCGTCATTCAGTCGCTCAACTATCAGCCAGAGTTTCAAAAAGATGTCTGGGATTATCTCTCAGCGCTAGTAGACAAAGAGCGTGTCGAAGATGGTATCCGTGCCAAGCGTCAATGGCGCGACACCCTACGTCAAATCGAATCGCGTTACGGGGTAAAAGCAGAGCATGTACTTGGGGTATGGGGCGTAGAGTCTAACTTTGGTCAAACCTTAGGTAAAAAGCCATTGTTTGAATCATTAGCGACATTGTCTTGTTTTGATCGTCGTCAAAGCTATTTCCAAGGTGAGTATGCCAACGCGCTGAAGATTGTACAAAACGGCGATATCGCACCTAATGACATGACAGGATCATGGGCGGGTGCGTTTGGGCAGACACAGTTTATGCCCAGTACCTTTTTAGAGCTAGCAGTGGATGGTGACGGTGATGGTCGTCGTGATTTGGTCAATAGCGTGCCTGATGCACTTGCCTCTACTGCAAATTTCTTGGACAAACGTGGTTATCGTACGGGCGAGCCTTGGGGTTACGAGGTCAAACTACCTGACGGATTTTGGGCGGCTTCTAACCGCAAAGACAAAAAGTCTATTAGCCATTGGCGCAATCAAGGTCTAACGCTGGCTAACGGCAGTCCGCTGCCTTACGACTTGAGTAGTGCGGGTTTATTGCTACCAGCTGGTGTCGATGGTCCTGCGTTTTTGGTCGGTAAAAACTTTGATACGTTCTACTCGTATAATGCGTCAGAAAACTATGCCTTGGCTATCGCGCATTTATCAGATTTGATCACTCGTGAAGACAGTAGCAAAACGGACTTTATTACCGCTTGGCCAACAGACGATCCTGGTATCAGTCGCCAACAAGCAAAAGATATTCAGCAAGCCTTGCTAAATGCAGGGTACGATATTGGCGGTGTTGATGGCATTATTGGGGACAATACCCGTACCGCTATCCAGCAATACCAATCTAGTCGTGGCATTTTCCCAGCAGATGGACGCGCAGGCCAAAAGTTCTATCGTGCTATCGTTGGTCATGCAGCACCCAGTCAAGTCCAATACGGTCAGCCAGCAAATAGCCGACCTTTGAACCCTGCGCCTGCCGATCGCATGGGACAACTGATTCAGCAGCAGACTACTGCTCCTAATAGCTATTCTTCTCAACCATCGATAAGTCCTTCAACTTCTACTAATACGCGCTATCGCCGTGTTGCTAGTGCTGATGGTACGATCAAGCTAGTTCGCATTGACGAAGGGTCATAATAATGTACCGAATAGTCTTATCGTAAATCATTAAAAAAGCCACGCTATGATTAGCGTGGCTTTTTTATGTTTGATGTCTAGTGAAGACCTTCACCTATCACATCGATATTTCAAAGAAAGATTTAGACAATAGGTGGCGGGTTTGGCTTACCGTTGTCACCGTCCCAGTTTTCACGAGCGTTATCGTCTAGATCAGCAGCTGTTTTTGGCTCCCACTTGCCATTTTCTTTCCAAGTCGCATCGCCCCAGTCTTCATCTTCTGCTTTTCTATCCAAATCCTTGTAAGCTTGGCTTGGATCGATGCCGCGACGTTTCATATCTGCCACTTGTTCTTCTAGCGTATGAAATTGATCAGCGTCATGCATGCTTTTCTCTAGACCATCAAGCTCTCTTAATAACTCATCATTTTTAGCGTTACTCATTGTGTGCTCTCCTTAATCGATCAATATTGTAGTACGTTTTATGCATTTTTAATTTTAATACAATTTTTTGTCTAAATAAGATCAGTATCTGATGGTTCTTATTATCACGAGTCTTGAGTCGATTCACAACCATTGCCGCGTATGCTTTGTATTACAAAACGTAGTCATGGTCACCGTGAGCATTTCTGCAGAGAATTTTTGATGATATTAAAGGGTATCAGTCATAAGGATTGATCTTATTCAGACGTTTGAGAATTCTCATTTTCTAATAGGTTTTTTGCATAAAACGTGAGCTTCCAAAGCTCTTGTGACAAACGCGTACCGTAGGTCGTTAATTGTATCCAGTTTGCGCTTACCAGCTGACGCTGTAAGTGATTGAGATCATCTTGAGAGATTTGGCAGCGTGAGACAGCGTGAACGTTTGGCATATCGTTTTTGATATCTATCTCAGCTTTTGGAGCGATCAGGCGATTAATAGCATTTTGTAGCCCATAGCTCGAAAATGTAGACGGTATTTTCACTAAAGCCGCTAATATTTCTTGCCAAGATAGCGTTATGCTTCTAGTGACGTCTTTTAAGTTCCCACCTTCGTAAGCTTGAGCACTGTACTGAATATCGAAAGTCTCTGTCAGTATGATCGGCTTGCTAACATTGTCAGCCCCAAAATCCTCATCAACAGAACTTTCTTTCTTGGTATTTATGTTTATATTCTTATTCTTAGATAAGAGATCCGCAAACCTTTCAGCGATGGTTTGATTACTAAACTTAATCATCTCCTCGGTCGCTCTCACCCAGCCACCTGTCACTTTATGACTGGCTACTGCGTTGTAGTAGGCTTGTACGAGTAACGCTTCGATATCGTCCTCTGTATCGTAATAATATATTTGATTATCTTGCTTAGATACTAGTTTGACGAGCTCTTGTAATTGGCGACTGATACCAGCCTCTTGATAATGATTTTTGACTAAGATCAGTAGCGGCTTGAGTTTGGCTTTGGCATTCAGATAACTTAAATGCATCTGGCTAACCCCTGTCTTTTGCAGTGTCCCATAGCTGTCTCCAATGATCATCAACGCATAATCACAAGAATCAATGCATTGTCGACCATATAGCGAGGCTTTTGGCAGCTTACTAGACACGTCATAAGTCAAAAACGCCCGTGACTGAAAAAATATCGCTACGCTGTCCAACACCAATAATTGATCGTTGTCAGCACATATAACATGAATATGATAGCGGCGATGTGGCACGATTACCTCTGAGCTTAGGTTGCGGCATAAAAGGGCATGAGATGAAATAGAGCACAAATATCTTGTTTGGCGTAGCCTTGATTAGTCTTACAAAAATGCATTTAGTCTATTTTAATCAAATCCATGCTACAGGCAAGGTATTGACGCGAATAACTTTACTAACAATTACTCAGGATAGTATTGCAATACCGTCTCTTCACCAAGTAAACGCTCAATCAAAGCGCTTAGTCTATCATTATATTTGGTAGCATGGAAAGTTAATGGCAGTCTGATATCAACATTTGTCTTATTAATCGCACTCAAATCCTGAGTACTTGTCTCATTATCAAGAATAGCTGACATCTGATTTGCGACCAGTAGCTGCTTGACTCGCTCAGCGATTGCTTGCCCAGAGTCAACCACCTGTATCGATAACTGCTGCTGTGCAATTTCGTCTAATAAAAACGATTTAAAAAATGGATAATGTGTGCAGCCGAGCACTAGCTGGTCAATACCTTCATTAGCAAATGCCCGTAGCTGTTGGCGTAGACGCTGAGCCGTCTCATCTTCAACTGGCATGCCAGCCTCTACCCAAGGTACCAGCTGTGGATCAAAATACTTGGTAACCACTGTGCTATTAGGATTGGCAAAACTGGCAATGACATCATTTAGTAATGACCCATTTAAAGTGGCTTTAGTAGCCAATACCGCCACATATCCACTTTTACTTGCCAATACAGCAGGCTTTAAAGCAGGCACCAAGCCCACGATGGGTAATTGCGGATAACATTTTCTTGCTGTGTCCAAAGCATAAGCTGATGCGCTATTACAAGCGATAACAATGAGCTTGCAGCCCTGTTGGTATAACCATTCCACTGCTTTTAAAGTAAGCGCTTCAATATCTTCACTTTCACGATTGCCATAAGGAACATTTAAGGTATCAGCGTAATATATATAGCGTTCATTAGGTAGTTGCTGGGCTAAATGCAAATAGATCGATAAGCCGCCAACGCCGGAGTCAAACAACCCAATGGGGGCACTACGAGCGGTATTACTCACGGCCGTATCGATAGCCATCGAATGAATACTTGCTTTATGAATGGCAGGATTTTTGAAAGCGTTGCCATCCAAAATATTTGCTCGCATTGTCGTCACTTTCATCATGTGATTTGCAGTAATAGCCATCTCTACGCTACCGCCATTTTTGTATACATATTATCTTCACGCCGCTTATGTCTCTCGTTATCCCACTAAATACCTTATAGCTTAGCCGTATCGTGGCAACCTTTAGTAACCCATCAGCTCATATTATAACAATCAATAGCATACTATTTGTTGTTACTTAATTGACCGGCATCGATAGTGAATATGACTCACCGCCGCTGTGTAACGTCAGTATTGTCTCGCCATTATGCTCTGTTAGCTCACCAATCTCTGTCAGATGATAAAAGGTATTGCGCCCAATCAGCGCCATCAAACCATTTCTGACAGACATATAAGGACGTACTTGTGCTTCAGTTGCTGTGTCTAGAGTATGCTCAGTACTGACAGCGTCATTTACCGTATCATTACTTTGAGGATTATACGCTTTTAATATAATAGGATGCTCATTATCCAAGCGTACCACATCACCGGTCGTCGTCGTGAACTCCAACCAGCTCATATCATCTTCCTGCACGATACCAACATCGTTAATCAACAGTGGTGCATCTTCTACTTGAATACGGATTTTTTGTACTGGGGTTTTCAAAAAGTATTCGATAACGCCATTATTTTCTTCTTTCCACAAAATAGTCGCAAATAAACTGACAAGTGACTCTCTGGTCATTTGCCCACCCTCATGCCACCACTCCCCATTTGCTTTGATAATTAAGTCCATATCAGCGATATTTTCAGGATGCCATTTTTCGAGTGGCGGTATTGCGCGGCCTTCACGTGCCCCAGCTGTAGACTTAAGATAGTGACTTAACGCATCCATATCATTTAAACCAGAACCCTTGCCATTTGGAGCTTCTACGTTATTTTCACGACTGCTATCAGCATGATTATTGTCATTATTCATCGCTCAACCCTTTATTTAGTATTCAAAGTTTGGCAAATCTATTATTACTATAAATTTTTGTTTCAGGTATGATGAAACTTTATCGCTCAAATACCTTCATTGCCTTGATATAACCTTAACACCGTTGCTCATAAATGCGTATCGTGTTTGTAGGACTTTTCTTTTATAATGAGTAACGATTTTTTATTGAAATGGTCAAGTGGGTTTTGTATTGATGACACATTTTTATCGGGCAGCCATATGTCTGAGTGACGTTAGCACCGCAAGTCTATTATTCAGTTGTTAAGCTAATGATGCCCTGAGATAAGCCACTAAAAGTTTAGGAGTAGGTATGCAAGAGCAAGACAATCAAACGCCAGTTATTGATAGTAATACTGTGAACGCTGACGCACCAGTAGCAACAGAGACCGCAACGCTAGATAAAGCAGAACCAGTGGTAGAGCCTGTGGCAGCAGAACCTGAGATCGAACGTGAATCAATGGAATTTGATGTCATTATCGTGGGCGGCGGACCTGCAGGTCTCTCTGCGGCTATTCGCCTGCGCCAGCTCGCTATCGAAGCCGGTAACGATGAATTTATGGTGTGTGTGGTCGAAAAAGGCTCTGAGTTTGGTGCCCATACATTGTCTGGTGCTGTCATTGAACCCCGTGCGCTCAATGAGCTGATTCCAGATTGGAAAGAAAAAGGCGCGCCACTCAACGTACCAGCGACGGAAGATCGTTTTTACTATCTAAACTCTGCTACTCGCTCAACCAAAGTACCTCATTCGTTGATTCCGGGGCCTATGCATAATGATGGCAACTATATTGTCTCATTGGGTAATGTCGTTCGTTGGTTGGCTGTGCAGGCAGAAGAGCTTGAAGTCATGATGTTCCCAGGTTTCCCTGCCGATGACATCTTATATAACGATGATGGTTCGGTCAGAGGTGTGTTAACGGGTGATATGGGTGTGGCTGCTAATGGCGAAGCCAAGCCAAGCTTTGAGCCTGGTTACGAGCTGCTTGCCAAATACACGATTTTTGCCGAAGGTAGCCGTGGTCATTTGGGTAAGCGCTTAATCAGCCGTTTTGATCTAGATAAAGACTCTGATCCTCAGCATTATGGTATCGGTCTAAAAGAGCTGTGGGAAGTTGAGCCTGACAAGCATGAGCAAGGCGTTGTCATGCATGGTCTTGGCTGGCCGTTGACCGAAACTGGCTCGACTGGTGGCTGGTGGTTATATTTTGATGAAAACAACCAAGTCAGCTTTGGTCTTGTGGCCGATTTGTCTTACCACAACCCTTATGTCTCTCCATTTGATGAAATGCAACGTTTGAAGACGCATCCTGTCATCAAGAGCGTCTTAGAAGGCGGTAAGCGTATTTCTTACGGCGCACGTGCTTTGACCAAAGGTGGTCTAAACTCACTACCGAAGTTTACCTTCCCAGGTGGCGTATTGGTCGGTGATGATGCTGGATTTTTGAACCCAGCAAAAATCAAAGGCACACATACCTCGATGAAGTCAGGTATGCTCGCCGCCGAAGCGATCTTTGAGGCACTACAAGCTGAGCGTCAGCATGACGAAGTCGTTGCTTATACCACCATGTACAAAGAATCATGGTTATATCAAGACAACTACGAGTCGCGCAACTTTTCACCTGCGATCCATCGTATGGGTCTATTCATGGGCGGCGCTTTCACCTTTATCGAGCATAACTTGCTAAAAGGTAAAATGCCATTTACCTTGCATGACAATATTCCAGATTACGATCAGTTAGAGCGTGCCAACCATGCTTATCAACCAACCTATCTCAAGCCTGATGGTAAGTTGGTATTTGATAAATTGTCGTCGGTGTTTATCTCTAATACCAATCATGCAGAAGATCAACCAACGCACTTGAAGCTCACTGACCCAACAGTGCCTATTTCTATCAACTTACCGTTGTATGCTGAACCTGCGCGTCTATACTGCCCAGCAGGTGTATACGAAGTGGTCAAAGATGCTGAAGGCGCTAAGTTTGTCATCAACGCTCAGAACTGTGTACATTGTAAGACCTGCGATATCAAAGACCCTTCGCAGAACATCACTTGGGTAACCCCAGAAGGTGGCGGTGGTCCTAACTATCCAAACATGTAAATCAGGATAACTCTGGTTTAGCATAGTATATGTATCGTTATTAAAAATCATACCTCCATAAAAACGCCCTTCTTTCTAAGAGAAGGGCGTTTTTTTTATGCCTACCACAAGCAATTTTGTGTCATCAGTACCGCTTAATCTGTCCAAGCATCACGATTGGCTTTAGACTCATCGACAAGTTTGCAAAGTTCCAAATAGTGACGAAACTGAATAAATCATGTGCACAATATAGATATCAAGCGACGTGCGACCATCACGTTTGATTATTGATTCTCTATATTTATTCTTGAGATAAATAATCTTTGCAATTTGTTTTTTATAGAATATATTAAGTAATAATTCATCAGCACAAACTGGATATTTGTCGTATAATTTTAGTATCGCTTATATTCAGCGCTATATTTACCGAACTGATTTTTAGTAGATATACTTCAGTCTATGCTTTGTTGGTTGTAACTATCGCTGTTGAATCGTGCTAAGATGAAATTCGAATGATTCTATGCTGACCTCATAGCTACTAATAAGGATGAGTCGGCCAATATAGATGAATCGGCATAAATGTTTGAAGCGTTAAAGTATTAAGACTCTTGTCAGGAAGACGAGATTGTGAAAAAGACACCGGATAGTCCTACCCTTCTGTCTTCCTCAATGAACCCTGTTTTGCTATTTGATAGTTTTTATTTAAGGGATCAATGTAATGTCCACAATGATATTTATTTTTGCTAAATAATTGCTGATAAATAGATATGCGCCTGCGCATCTTCATTGTCACTATATAAAGTAGTATCTGTCTATTTTTTATCATGATGTTCATCGTAAAAAGTAGCCCAAGCTCTTCTTGTATGGTTGATATTTTTTAGGTAAGACAAAAGGAGTTGTCCTATGAAAGCTCATAACGATCCATCTGGATATTGGCGCGCCAATATTCGTCTGATTACAGGTAGTCTAATTATTTGGGCGCTATGCTCATATGGCTTTGCTATCTTGTTACGTCCATTATTAGCGGGCATCAAAATCGGTGGTACTGATTTAGGATTTTGGTTTGCGCAACAAGGCTCTATCGTAGTCTTTATCATTCTAATTTTCTTTTACGCTTGGCGTATGAATAAACTAGATAAACAATATGGCGTAGACGAGGAATAGATCATGAGTCAATTTGCGATTAATATTATTTTTGTAGGTCTATCTTTCGCGCTTTATTTCGGGATTGCGATTTGGGCACGTGCTGGTTCAACCAGTGAGTTTTATGTTGCGGGCGGCGGGGTGCATCCTGTCGTCAACGGTATGGCAACCGCTGCTGACTGGATGAGTGCCGCGTCATTTATCTCAATGGCAGGCCTTATTGCTGCTAGTGGTTATGGTGCATCCACCTATCTAATGGGTTGGACAGGCGGTTACGTTCTACTTGCTATGCTTTTAGCACCTTACCTACGTAAATTTGGTAAGTTCACGGTTCCTGATTTTATTGGTGACCGTTTTTATTCCAAAACAGCAGCCATGATTGCTGTGGTTTGTTTGATTATCGCCTCGACTACCTATGTTATCGGTCAGATGACTGGTGCTGGCGTTGCATTCTCACGCTTCTTAGAAGTTGAAAACACAACGGGTCTGCTCATTGCGGCTGTCGTTGTATTCTTCTATGCGGTGTTAGGCGGTATGAAAGGGATTACCTATACGCAGGTTGCGCAATATGTCGTACTGATGGTCGCATATACCATTCCTGCTGTGTTTATCTCACTTGAATTAACGGGTAACCCAATTCCTGGTCTTGGTTTATTCTCAAACCACATCGAATCTGGCGTTCCTATTTTAACTAAGCTTAACCAAGTCGTGACTGACTTAGGATTTGCCTCTTATACGGCGGATGTGCCTAACAAGCTAAACATGGTGTTATTTACGCTATCACTGATGATTGGTACAGCTGGTCTACCACACGTTATTATTCGCTTTTTCACGGTTCCTAAAGTAGCCGATGCACGTTGGACAGCGGGTTGGACACTAGTATTCATCTCGCTATTGTACTTTACTGCGCCAGCGGTAGGTGCGATGGCTCGTCTAAACCTCATTGATACGGTCTATCCACAAGGGGTTGCAGAAGCACCTTTAGAGTATGATCAACGTCCAGACTGGATGGCAACATGGGAAGACACAGGACTTATCAAGTATAACGATCTAAACAATGATGGTCGTATCCAGCTGTATAACGACAGTGGACTTGGTGCCGCTCAAGTAGCGCTTAACACCGCTGAAGCGGATGGTGGCGATGTTGCTGCAGCTACCGCAGCGGTAGAAACAGCTCGCATTGCACATGATGCAGAAATGGATGGTCGTTTTGCCAATGCTGGATGGGCAGGTAACGAGCTGGATGTGAACAATGACATCTTAGTACTCGCTAACCCAGAAATTGCCAATCTTCCATCATGGGTTATTGGTCTTATCGCTGCGGGTGGTTTGGCAGCAGCGCTTTCAACAGCAGCGGGTCTACTACTTGCGATTTCCTCAGCGATTAGCCATGACTTGATCAAACGTAACCTAAACCCAAACATCACTGATAAACAAGAGCTCAAATATGCTCGTATTACAATGGGTGTTGCAATCGTAGTAGCGACTTATCTGGGTATTAATCCACCAGGATTTGCCGCACAGGTGGTTGCATTGGCCTTCGGTATTGCAGGCGCTTCCCTGTTCCCTGCCCTAATGATGGGGATTTTCTCTAAGCGTATTAACAACTTAGGCGCTATCGCTGGGATGTTGACAGGCTTGATTACTATCCTAGTGTATATCTTTGTCTTCAAGGGTTGGTTCTTTATCAGTGGTACTGCGAATTTCCCTGATACTGAAGAGTACTGGTTATTTGGTATCTCACCGCTATCTTTTGGTGCGGTTGGTGCCTTACTTAACTTCATCGTAGCATTCGCGGTATCTTATGCGACCGCTCCACCACCAGCACATATTCAAGAGCTGGTTGAGAGCGTACGTTCTCCACGTGGCGCGGGCGGTGCAATCGACCATTAAGCTCACAGTTGAGGATATATCTTCTGTTACTATATATCACTCACAGGCAGCAGCTGCTTGTGAGTGATTTTTTATTTTATACTTATAATAAAATGTAATTAATTCAGCTTGATTGAATACACATACCCCATTAAGGAATATTTTATGCTTTTTGAGTTTATCGCCACGATGGCTGCCGCGTTTGGGATGGCTGGACTAGCACTGATCATAACTCACTTCAGCAAATTGGCAGGCAAACGTGCCCCTAAGTGGTTGATCCCATTGTTTGCAGCGATTGGTATTTTTGCCTTTCAGATAAACCAAGAATATAGCTGGTATGGTCAACAAGTGCGCGAGCTGCCAGAAGGCGTAGAAGTTGTCAAAGTAGCAAAAAGTACGCAGTGGTTCCGCCCATGGTCTTATGCCAAGCCACAAATATTACGTTTTATCGCGGCAGATATCGGTAATGCTAGCGTACAAGTAGACAATCCAGATATGCATTTGGTCAATTTATACTTATTTGAAAGACGAAGAAGTGTCGAAAAAGTTGCACAGGTTATTGATTGCAAGGCGCCTGCACGTGCAGATTACGTCATACCAGAAAAAGACAGTAAGCTCACGATTGATGAGCATGTCAAGCAAACCACCGCATGGTATAAGCTAGCCACAGATGATCCATTTTTTATCAACATCTGTACTGACCAAAATACCTGATACGACAACAATCATAGATATAGTGACTGTATAAAAAGTGGTTATATAAAAATTGCCAAAAGACGAACCCTTTGATTACATTAATAACGCTGAGCCGTGGCTGAATAAGTATGTTTTGAATTGGCTCCTAGCAATAGCCCAGCACACAAACCACCAAAATGTGCTGCAAACGAGATTCCTTGTTGCGGCATCAGTCCTTGCTTAATAGTCAGCCAATAGCCAGTGCCCATGACAATACAAGCAATCAGATAACCCCAACGCCGAGCAAAAATAGCACCGCCTATCATATAACCAAACATCGCAAAACATAATCCTGATGCACCAATATGAATAGAAGATGGCGACCCAATCACCCAAGTGACCAATCCTGAAGCGATGACCAGCTTAATAATCGTGCGATAGGCATTTTTTTCAAATAATCCGAACAAAAATAAAATTTGTAATAGCGTGACAGTATTACCAATCAGATGTGACAAATTACCATGCATCGTCCATGAAGCGAATACCCCGATCATACTGCCCACATCTAACGCGCGCGGTACAATCCCAAAGATATTCCACAGTCCAAATAGCGCCACTTCATTTAAAAAAAACATACCCCACATCGGTATGAGTACAAAAGCGTATAAACCAACAACCTGCTTTATTCGCACCACAATCAAGTTGAGCAATTGCTGCCAATTCATATACCATCCTATTGTTTAAATTTCGCTTATCTGTATATGCTTCAATGATTTACTGCAAATAGTGGACGCACAGCAGGCTTGAATGACAATAATGTTGCATCTTTATCAGTAGTTAGATAGCTATCACCATGCAGTAACGACGTCGAACGATAGGGAACCAAGGCTGTAGGTATAAATCGACGTGCGGCATCGATATGCTTGATGGAATCATCAAAGAATATATGTGGTGCAAATGTCCTAAGCACTGCTGTTTTTTCCAGCCCTCCTAAAAAAAATGCCATATCGACATTCACGCCCCACTCTCGCAGCGTTTTAATAGCGCGCAAATCAGCAGGTGCATTACGGGCGGTCACAAGCGCAATTTTGATTGGAGAATACTGTAAACCAGCCGGTAAACGTTCCTGTAAATTTGACAGTTTAATCAATAGCTCAGCGTAAGGGCCTTTTTCAATCGGTAAGTCACGCATTTTCACTTCACGATCATGAAAAGCTCGTAGACCCTTTTGCTTATAAAGTAACTCACCCGAATCATCAAACAACACTGCATCGCCATCAAAGGCAATACGTAGCTGATCGGTATCTAACTCATAGGTATTGACAGGAGTAGCGTCTAATATCGCACAGGCACAGATATTGGCATCCGCCACTTGCTGCGCATCTTCGCGATTGGTGGTCAAAAACAGATCGACGTTGAAGTCTTTGATATAGGGCGCCACAGGACTGCCCGAAATAAATGCTGAGCGTGAGATATTGATATCATGCTCTAAAATAGCATTGAGCACTTGAATGCCTGTATCTGGACTGCTTTTTGAGACAATAACGACTTCAACCAAAGGTGTTTCAATGTTTGAATCCTTACGCTCGTTATCATCACAATATTCATTTAGATTTAGTAATGCCTTAATCAGTGGGTAGCCAGCGCCAATATTTAAAGCGTCATTCTCACGCTCTATCATATAGTCTCGAAACTCTTTGATGGCGCTTGCAGGTCTTTGATATAGCAGTTCTAGCAAATGGTTTTCTGACTCTGTTAAATCAAAAAGCGCCGTTGCAGAAATTGCAACGATGAGCGTATTAGTAAAATCGACAGCCATGACTATCTCTACTTATGAAATTATACCAAGGAATGAATACAGACCAGTTTACTACATTCACAAGCCTTTATAACACTAAGAAAAGTTACCATAATGCAGCGCCACAGATCGTGAGTTTGTAAGATATTCTGCTCTTTATTTTTGGAAAAAGTATTAGCCAATAAAAAAGCCACACTGCTGTATTAGCAATATGGCTTCTTAACGAGTAGAAAATCTGCTGCACCAAAATACAATGACTTTATACGCTTGGGTTTAGATTCAAACTACCCTAACAGCACCAGCGAGATCGCAGGGAACGCTACTAAGATAACCAATCTTACCAAGTCCGACACAATAAACGGTGCCACCCCACGGAACATATCTGATAGCTTAATATGCGGCGCCATCGCCTTAATCACAAAGATATTCATCCCCATTGGCGGCGTAATCAAACCTAATTCCACCGTCAACACCGCAACGATACCGAACCATACCGGATCAAACCCCAATGCGAGAATGATCGGATACACCACAGGAATCGTAATCACCAGCATCGCTAGCGCATCCATAAACAGACCCAGCAAAAAGTACATGATCAAAATACAGATCAGCACAATCATCGGACTGACCGCTAAGCCACCAATCCAAGATGCCAACGTATAAGACAAGCGTGACACTGAGATAAAGTATCCTAGTGCCTCTGCACCCAGTAGCATAAAGAACACCACCGCAGACAGCGCCAAGGTCTCAACCAAGGACTGCTTTAACCCATCCAGACGCATGCCTTTGGCAAACGCATAAGCCCAAGAGACAAAGGCACCGACAGCTGCCCCCTCTGTTGGCGTGAATAGCCCAAAGAAGATACCTGCAATAATCACAATAAAGATAAAGCTAAAAGGGATTAGGCCAGTCAATGATACAAGCTTGGCTTTCCAAGAGGTTCTCTCACCGCGCTTTGCCAGATGCGGTTTCCAGCGCACCATGATCATCACCGTGATGGAGTACATCACCATCCCAAGCATCCCCGGTAAGAAACCCGCGATAAACATGTCACCGACCGATTGCTGGGTTAGGATGGCATAGACCAGTAAAGCAATACTGGGCGGGATCATGATACCGAGCGTACCACCTGCCGCTAAAATACCGCAGGCAAAACAGGGTTGATAACCATACTTCTCCATTTGCGGTAACGCGACTTTGGTCATGGTAGAGGCGGTCGCTAGTGAAGACCCTGAGATAGAGGCAAAGATACCGGAGGAGCCAATACCCGCAATACCGAGACTGCCTCTCACCCCACCAAAGATGGTACGGGTGGCTTCAAACAGTTTACCTGCCATACCAGAATGGGTCGCAAACACGCCCATTAAGATAAATAAAGGAATCGCACTAAAGTCATACTTTGCCAAGACATCAACGGGAATGTCTTTGAGCATTTGCAATGCGCCACTCGGCGCAGTGACTGCACCAAAACCAACCAAGCCTACACCCAACATGGCAAGGGCGACGGGGACGCGGATGACGACGAGCAAGATCATGACCACAAGGCCAATGGCGCCGATAATTTCTGGACTCATGCGCCTGTCTCCTCGGCGTCAAAGAATTCGCCTGTTTTAAAGATGTTGATGGATTCGATCAGTGAGCGTATGGCCAGTAAGGCGCTTAACAAAGCACTGATGAGGTAGATTGGCATCATGGAGATACGCAAATCTTGGGTGACTTTGCCAAATTCCATGGCGTCAATGGCGCTCTCATAGAGTCCCCAGGCAAAGACGATGCCGATGGCAAAGAAGCCAAGCATAAAGACGCCCATCATGTAGCCTTTGATAGACTGGGGCATTTTCTGGGTAAAGACGTCGACGATGATTTGCGAGCGTTCGACAAAGGCAGCAAAGGCAGCGAGCAATGCAAAGAGCATGAAGTAAGAGACGATCTCGACCGAGCCTTTGACGGTAAAGCCGAACTCACCGCCGCTAAGCTTGAAGATGTAGCGGGCGGTGACGTCGAGCATGGTGGTGAGGACGATGATGATGAGACTAATACCGCCTATAAATTGACACAATCTAGAGATAATGACGCTGAGCTTGACTAGTAGTGGCATGTTGCACCTCCAATGGGTTAGACCACTTTACAGGCAGCACTAGCAGCTTTTGCTTTTTCATAGACACTATCAGCATCCAGACCCAAAGCATTAACATCTTTCAGATATTTTTGCGTTCCTCTTTCGAGTGGACCTTTCCAATCTGGATCGTTTAGCGGATCAGGAATTTCAACAATTTCGTCCCCTTTATCTTTAGCGGCTTGTATTGCCATCTGGTCATGCTTATCAAATACTTCCCCAACCTTATTGGCCATGGCCATTCCTGAGTTTTTATCTAACACTTGTTTTAGGTCATCAGGCAAACTGTCATATTTGTCCTTATTCATAGTGACCATAAGCGCCGAGCTATAAAAAGGAATGTTGGTATGATATTTGGTAATCTCATCAATTTTAAAAGCCGTTACTGCTTCCCAAGGGAAACTCAAACCATCGACAACGCCGCGCTGCAAAGAGGTATACATATCGTTTGCAGGTAAACCGACTGGTGACGCACCAGCACTTTCTATAATATCGCCAGCAACTGCAGAAGGACGACGAATACGCATCCCTTTCATATCTTCAGGCGTTCGGATCAGTTTGTCCGTCGTGTGAAGTGAGCCAGGCCCAGCACCATACATAAATAAGAGATGTGAGTCTTCGTACTCACCAGCAAGTGTGCCATCGTCATACAAAGTTTGAAGCATACAACCCATTTGCGTGGCTGAATTTGATAACCCCGGTAGCTCAGTAATCTGAGTTAATGGGAAACGACCATTGGTGTAACCATGTGCTTGTGAGCCGATATCGATCGTACCTTTAGTAGCAGACTCATAAGTTACATCTGCTTTAGCAAGACCTGCTGAAGGATATAATTCAATTTTTAGGCGGCCATCAGAATCTGTCTCTATTTGTTTCGCCCATGGCTCAAAAACTTCAGTACTAATAGATGAAGTTGCTGGCCAAAAATGTGAAAAACGTAAGACAGTGGTTTCTTGAGCAGTTGCTGAAGAACCATCAGTGGTGTCAGCAGATTGGTTAGAACAGCCGAAAAGACTAACAGCGGCTAAAGCGCCAATTGAAAAAAGAGGAGCTAACTTCATTATCAATTCCTTTTGATAATTGTGAGGATAGGAGTAGATCGCACAAGTAAATAATCTAAGCCATACTAGGCTTATCTAAACCATACTAGGCTTAGTTATTTACAAAAGATCAATATATTCTTTACGTACCTGTAATAAAAATATAGTTTAAAATTAGCAGCTATAATGATAGAAGTCAAATCATTTTTATGATATATGAGAGCAGTTGATTTATGTTTCCGGGTATTTTGGAAATGACTGATCTAATTATCAACAGTCATTGCTACAGGGGTACACAAATTTTTTTTCAAGCAAAGAAAAGCCCCCTCTGCTTTCGCAAAGGGGGCTTTTACTTATAATAGAGAGCTGACGATGACCTACTCTCACATGGGCGAACCACACTACCATTGGCGCTACGATGTTTCACTTCTGAGTTCGGGAAGGGATCAGGTGGGGCCATCGCGCTATTGTCGTCAGCAAAGGG